>Ga0315314_1000220_pt1 | contig 73645 bp, 77 predicted proteins | sample TDP9_MG_FD_203631 | JGI IMG/M metagenome (GOLD analysis project Ga0315314, IMG submission 203631) | Freshwater sediment microbial communities from Lake Towuti, South Sulawesi, Indonesia - TDP9 | ecosystem: Environmental > Aquatic > Freshwater > Lake > Sediment | place: Indonesia: South Sulawesi...
GATGGTGACATAGAGCTTCCCGCAGCCAGTGGTCATCTCGATCGTCTTTCCTTGCAGCTCCTGGGGCCTTTTGCGGGGTGAAATCCTGGGCGGGGAGGGGCCCTCCTTCTCTGCCCCCTTGGTAATCACCTGAACCTCCCGGCTCTTGTCCCGGTAGATGGTTACCCCTTTGCACCCCAGCTTATAGGCCAGGCGATAGACCTCCTCCACATCCTGGACGGTGGCGGATTCCGGGAAGTTGACGGTCTTGGAGACGGCATTATCCGTGTACTTTTGGAAGGCGGCCTGCATGCGGATATGCCACTCCGGGGAGATGTCGTGGGCAGTGACGAAGAGTCGCTGAATGGTGGGTGGGACCTCCTTCAGCCCATGGACGCTTCCCGTCTTGGAGATTCTGGCCATAAGCTCCGGGGAGTAAAAGCCTTTCCTCTTCGCGATCTCCTCGAAGAGAGGGTTGACCTCGGTCAGGGTATCATTATCTAAGACATGCTTCTGGAAGGCGACCGCAAAGAGGGGCTCGATGCCCGAGCTGGTTCCGGCGATCATGGAGATGGTGCCCGTGGGGGCAATGGTGGTGAGGGTGGCATTGCGCAGGCGGGGGCCGCGCGGCCGATCATAGATGCTGCCCTTGAAATTGGGGAAAACCCCCCTCTCCTTTGCCAGATCCACGGAGGCCCTCTCCGCCTCCTTGCGGATGAAGGTCATCACCTTCTCGCCCAGGGCGATCGCCTCTCTCGTATCGTAGGGAATGCCTAACCGGATCAGCAGGTCGGCATAGCCCATCACTCCCAGGCCGATCTTGCGATTTCCCTTGGTCATCTCCTCGATCTGGGGAAGGGGGTAGCGGTTGGCATCGATCACATTATCCAAGAAGTGGACCGCGGAGTGGACACCACGGCGCAGCCGCTCAAAATCGATCTTACCATCCTTCACCATGTTTGCCAGGTTGAGCGATCCCAAGTTACAGGATTCATAGGGCAAGAGCGGCTGTTCACCGCAGTTGTGGACCACGATGCCGTTGGCCACGAAACTGTGAGTGATCGGCTCCGTCAGGTCATAGACTTCTTCCTCGCCTTCTAAATTCAGCTCCGAAAAGGTGGCGGTGAAGTGCTCGCGGTAAGGACCCCTGGGGCCATTGGCCAAGTAAGTGTCCAGTCTCTTGTTCTTCTGATCATCAAGGAACCCGATCTCCTGACGGAATTGGCTCAGGTTCTCCTTGGAGATGGCCAGCTCATGCTGGGGACGACATGCATACCCGCGCGAGCCTCCCTTTCCGTCCGGCAGTTCCTTCACCATGGCACGCCGGCGATTCTGGTATATGCGCGAGGCGATGCCGAAGTTGAGCAGCATCTGCTGAACCCTTTCCAGTACCGGAAGGTCGCTCTGGGCCAGCCGGACGCTCACGCCTTTTGTGCCTGTGCCCTGCACGCCTCCATCGGCACTGAACAGGGCTTGCAGGAATCCTCTCTGGAACTCCTCGGAAGCGACGAGTATCTGGCCTGGAATGCGGTGTTTGTCCTCTAAGAGGCCGTATTCCCTGGCGATCCCCAGCAGTCTCTTGGAGGACACCCGGGCCTCATCACGACCCTTGATTTGAACCACACCTACCGGGTAATCGCGGTCGAGCTTCTGGAGGCCTTCCACTTTCCTGTTCACACTCTGGGCGAACAGGGGTGCCACCTTCCGCTTCTCCTCCCCGAAGAAGGAGAGCACTGCTCTGTCAGCTTTGATTGTCCCGTCCCCAACGAGCCACCCTGAGATTCGGCCGGTATCGAGGTCCCCGCTCTTGCCAAACCCTCCCTTCCGGGCAAGGATATGCACCTTATCCCCTGGCACCAGATCCCTCGCCTCCACCCAGCCGCGCTCCGTCATCACCCGGTGGTTGTCGGTGAGCCGGATCGAATAGCCTTCTTCGGCTACCAGCCTGAACACCATCCGCTTGCCGGTGCGGAAGACATTGCTGGAAGATAGCAGGCCGGCCTCCGGGCTACGCCTCGGATCGACGGTTATGCCCAGGCTACCGATGGCGGGATTCCTGTCTGCGTTCGCACCGGCCGAGGCGCACAGCCCCGCCGCACTGGCGAGCCCCGAGCCGGTGTAGATGAGGGTATCTCCCGCCACGCAGGGATTGGTGCTCTCGATGGCGCCCAGCTTGGGGGTGGGATTGCCGGCATCCAGACGGTCCAGGAAGACGATCCCGGGCTCGCCATTCTTCCAGGCCATTTGGATGATCAGATCAAAGACTTCGCGAGCGCGGAGCTTCCCTCGGGGCTTGCCGGTCCGAGGGTCAATCAGATCGTATTCCTTATCTTTGTCCAGGGCCTGCATGAACGCCTCGCTGAGGCCGACCGAGAGATTGAAGTTAGTGATTGACTCCTCCCTCTCCTTGCAGGCGATGAACTCCAGGATGTCCGGATGATCCACCCGCAGGATCCCCATATTGGCTCCTCTCCGGGTGCCACCTTGCTTCACCGCCTCGGTGGCGGCATTGAAGACCTTCAGGAAGGAGATAGGGCCAGACGCCAGTCCCTGGGTGGTGGCCACCCGATCCCCCTTGGGCCGGAGATGGGAGAAGGTGAAGCCGGTCCCGCCCCCCGACTTGTGGATGAGGGCGGTATACTTGATGGCATCGAAGATGCCCTCGATGGAGTCCTCGACCGGCAGCACGAAGCAGGCGGAGAGTTGCTGCAGATCCCGGCCGGCGTTCATCAGGGTGGGGCTGTTGGGCAGGAAATCCAGACTGGCCATCAGCTCATAGAACTCGCGCTCGGTGGCAGCCACCTGGGCGGGCTTCCTGCCGTAGCGGGAATCCACCGCCGCAATGTTCCTGGCCACCCGCCAGAGCATGTCACTGGGGGTCTCCGCCGCTTTCCCCCTTTCATCCTTCTTCAGGTAGCGCCGCTGGAGCACCACGATGGCATTCTCAGAGAAGGCGGGGGCAGGCAACCCCTCCTTTGCTCTTGGCCGCTTTCCCTGCTTTTGCTTCACATTAAGAGCCTTCATGACGACATCCTTTCCAAGAGAAATATGAATGCACCAGTCATCGACCCGCCGGATCCCTACCTGCCCATACCTTGCCAGCGATCGCCTGCCATTTTGCGGCACCAGCGGAATGGTCGTTACGCCGAAAACTTCACTCTTCTCTCGTACGAAATTCCTGAAGACGGCTATGTTTCACAAGCCGATCCAGGGTCTTTGCAGTGAAAACCTTCCCCCGAGTTGCTATGATCATCTTTTTCATGTCTTCGCGCCGCACTCCGAAACCTCGGCCTCCAATGCAGGCGACAACCTCGAACTTTGGATTATCCTTCGGACGACCAGTCATGCTCAATTCGCCGAGGTGCTGGATTCGGGTTACCTTATCTCTGGCAGTGCCATCGTCCTCCGTGATCTTCGACTCAATAATGATCTGTGGGTTAAACTCACTCGGGACGATGAAGTCCGGCGTTTGGTCGAATCCTTCGATCCGTTCTGCGCGCTTCGTTTTTCGATAACTGATTCCGGCCTTGGCGAGTACCTCCTCAATCGCTACCTCAAGGGTGTCACCGACCAATTCGCTAACAGAATCGCGGTGACCTGCGAATGGTCTGCCGAGAAATCGCTCGTATAAGAGCATAGCGTAGGGGACACCCATGCCGGTCAGATTCTTGACGCTCCCTAAGCCGTACTTCGTATCCGCCTTATCCAGGCGATGCAATTGATCATCGTCTATTACTGGAGCGCCCTCTAATAGTAGATGGCACGCAGTTTCCACCAGGGCCTTCAGCCTGACCTTCGTAACCTCATTAGCCTTAAGCGGCGATTCCGGAGACATTCTTACTTTCCGGTCCAGGGCTCGGACGAATCCCTGGGAAACATCCACTCCAGTCCTTTGCGTGGTTACATACCCCCATTCCGGGGGCGTGAAACCGAGCATAGTGCGCAGCACTACAATGGAAATCGGTTCAGATATTGCCACCAAGAGTACACCCATCGGCTCAAGCTGCGAAAAGCCCTTCGTCGCAGTCTTCAGAGCTTCATAACCGCGCTCAAAGACCGAATACTCCACGAAGCCTGGTCCCTTAGGCATCACAAGGAATTCGGATTCGAGGCACGAGAATATCGCATCGACATATTGCTCCGGATTTTTCAGGATTTCGTCAAACGAGACTTCAAAAGGGAATATCGGCATAGTCGGGTCCATATTCATTAGCATGCTCACGAACAGCGAACAAGGGCATATCCGGATAAGCCCTGCTGCTATCTAATACGCATTTTTCCACTGCACTCCACCCCCCGAAGTTTTCGACCCAATCAGCCACCGTTGCAAGTCGTTTCGCAGTTTCTTCATTCCTATCCCACCTCTTCCCCAAGAACCAAACGGCCAGGCGGACGAGATGTCCGTACCCGATGCATCTCATGTCTCCCTGAGTGGGCCTCACATTGCCTGCGCGCAGGTTTGCCAGGTCGGTCTGAACAAGATCAGCGACGCCTTTAGGTGAATCAACCACCCACCTCTTAGGCACAGCGCCCGTTGATCTGCAAACGAAAACCGTATCAATGATCGACGAACCGGTCCCATTGATGTGAATGGAAGCTTCCATTTCCGCCGGACAGGGCAAGGAGGCGGAACAGGTCAACCCCACGTCGAGTATGGCAACCGCAACCGGATAATAGGCTCTCAGATCGTTATGATGATAAGTAAAGGCCAGGGGGGCGCCTGGTTTAAGACCCTTCGCCATCCGCTGAAATACAGAGGATAGACCTTCGGTGAAATGATCTAAGCCTCTCCCCATGTCCTCGTTGCCAGTCAATTCTTGAGGATTCCGAGTGGATCCACTCTTGAATGCCTTAGTTGTGTCACCAATGAGTCGCCGAAGCCATACATAACAGAAGTCCATCAATTCCGCGTACTGGACATTCCCGAAGTAAGGGGGATCGGTGAAGACTGCGTCCAAGGAAGCAAAAGGAATTTCAACCGTGGCGGCATCCTCACATTGAATATTGACACCTCGCCTTGGGCCAGCATCGCTTCTATCCGAAAGATCCCCGATCCATTCGCCCTGGACTGGAATAATCTCCTTTCTTCGATCGCGGTATCTGACCTCAAAAGGATTGTCGCAATAGGCCTTGGCCAGCCGGAACTTCTCAATGATGTTTGTCCAGCCGCCGCTCCCAATGCAGGTGCCCTTAGTTGGGTCCTTGATTCCCAGGAGGTTGGACTCGCATTGAACCAAGCTCACGGGAAAGCCATGTACCGAAAAGATGTCGAGCGACTTCAGCGCCATTGCGTCATACCGGCATAGCATGTTCTGGTAGCGCAGCAGGTCCGAAAGGTTGGTGGCGAGAGCGTTGCGGACGCGTTCACTTCCAATACGTGCTATTTTCCGAGCTGATAGCTCCAATCCGAGAAGTTGACGGGGATTAAACATTTCACGATAGTACTTATAACCCCAACGGTGGAGCCGATTTGTTTCATCGCCGGATGGAATCTCATCATGGGGAACATACTGGGAGCGTGTTCTCTCCCACTGCGCTTCAGATTCCGCTGCCCGCTTCAGATCATCGGAATCGGGCACTTTGAAGAATCTACCGACATGTCGAGGTTTGCAGGATGGGCAGTAGTATTCGATGGCAAAAAGGCGATGATGAGGAGGTCCAACCCCTGCGTCTGGAAAGGAATTGAGGGCTCCGCATGTGCGGCATTCACAACGATTCCGCTTGGCCGGACTGGCCACTGATAGATCAGCATTGCAGTGGCGACAGGAGCGCGGAATTTTTCTGTTTTCGGTCTCCGTCAATTCGCCACAATCTGGGCAGATGAAGACATTCCTGGGGTGCCTCGAATCTGCAGCGAGCAGGTAGCCGGGGAAAAGATCTATTCTTTCTCTGCATTCACGACATTCAATTGTCTTTACCCACAAGAAATACTTCACATGGGCGTCTTCGGCCCCGCAGAAAACGCAGCGCGTGCGGTGGAGATGTCCGATCTCTTTTTCTAATTCCTTGCGCAGGGAATAGGCGGCACTCAAGTACGCATCCAGATCGAGGTGCTCGATTTCCTGCTTCACAATCCAATACGCCATGGGGTTGATATCAAACCCGACGATATCGCACCCCACTCGATTTGCCTCCAGAAGCGGCGTTCCGCCCCCCATGAATGGATCGGCAACTTGTTTGCCGGGAAATCGGTTCATCTGATAGAAGGCTTCACGCAGAGGTTTGTTTGAGAATTCGGACAGAAGCAATCCCCGAAACAAGGTCCCTGGCCGTCTGGCGAACCATTTGTGAACCGCGATGATCGGGCGATAGTTCTGCTGAATCTGCTTTTCCCGCAGAGCAAGGTCCGCGATGAAGGATATGTCAAAATCTCGTTCGATCATGGGCAAAACCCAAAACCGTGCGATTTCAGCTCATGGGGCACAGCATTTGCCTTTCTCCACCACCGGGGCCACGATGTAAAGGTAGCGAAGGGCAGCATCCCCGGTATTCCTTACATCATGCACGGTCTGGGGCGGGACATAGAGCAGATGCCCCTCCTCTGCGGCCAGGGAAGGGAAATCCCGGAACCAAAGCTCCCCCTTCCCCTCCAGGATCACCAGCACCTCCTCATGCTGGCCGGTGGTATGCTCGCCCGCCGCCTCTCCCGGCTTCAGCACCACCCGCCCGCAACGCATGCCGGAGGTGTTTGGGGGGCCTTCGAGGAGCAGTCGGTATTCTTCGCCCTCAGCGAAGGGAATTTGGAGGGGCTTGAAGCCCCGTGATCGCCTATTTTGACTGGTGCAAGAAGCTGGAGGCATAATCATTCCAGCCGAGTGTGCAGTCCATTGCGCACGAGAGCAGGCAAAGACAATCCATAGCGTTTCCAGGGACCTTCCACCCGAATGGCTACATCATCGCTCATGTGTCTTCAGTCGGAGGGTCGCGTCAACCATTCACCTGTCTTTGAACAGCGAGTACAAATCGGGGTTCTGGTACAACGACTGGTCCAGGGTCAGCAGACTTATCATCCCCTTAAGCAATAAGGCGTTGTACTTGGGATCGATTAGGTTGTTGTTTATCTCTCCGGAAAAGGTGAAGTACCCTTCCGGGGAGTAGTGCTCCCGAATCACACACTCAGCAAGCTCGGCCGACCGCCTCAAGTAGCGATCGTCACCGGTCAATTCGCCGTAGCGTCTCAAGCTTATGGACAAGTCAACCTGGCTGTCAATGTGGGCCAACCTCCCACCCTCGTGGAGTGGAACCAGGCCATTTTCTATCCGGTTGGCCCACTGATGATCCAGTATCTTTTGTGCCGTGCTCAGGTAGGCCCGCAACTCCGGTATTGCCCGGGCAGAATCGCAAAGGACGTCCACAAGGATGAAAGCCGGCACGACCCCGGGGTTCCTCCTCCGGCCGATCCGGGGCAGTATTTCAAAGTAGACTACTCCTTCATCACTGCAAAAGCCCTGAACTGCGCTCTCGATCCACCGCGAAAGATTGTCAACCCAAAACCGATCGCCGGTGGCCAGGAAGAACTCCAGCAGGGTAAAGGCGCAGGTAGAGTTCGATTTCATCAATTGGCTGTATTGGCCGTTAATCTCGTAGAAACGCAGAAGCCGCCTGAGACCGTTGATTCCTCTGACCCGGGGCGGGACCGGACGGCTGTAGGGCTCACTCGGCCAGGATTTGGCCAAGAACGCGTTCTGAATAAACCGCATCACGGGGTGGGTGAAAACGCGGTAGGGAAACAGCCCGTAGGCCCGGAAATACTCATCCGCCAGCCAACCGCGCAGGATATCCTGCGCGTATGCGAAGGCAAGGGGGAAATCGTCTCTCATCTCGCAAAAGCTCTCCAGCAGACCTGCCGACCAGGGCTCGTAATACGGGGCAATTTTCCCGTTTTCACTGAAGAAAGCGGCCGACAGGAAAGTGCCCTTAACCAGATTGGTCAGAACAAAATCCACCGATTCGACCAGCAGGCTATAGACTTCCTCATCCCCTGTGCTACGCCAGATTGAATAGAGCCCTCCGAGCCACTCGTCAATATCCCGTGTAACCAACACTCCATTGGTAGCGCACAGGCTCAACATGTTCTCACGCAAACGGCGCAGGTGCCTCATCTGGCCGACCAAGAAGTCGGCCTCGCCGAAAAAGAGGAAAAACGGGGCCAGGTCGTCCAGGTTGTCGAAAATGGTCCGTTGGGTCGGTGGGTAGTTTCGAGCCAACAGACCGTTCGGGCACCTGAACCTGGTCTTGATCAGCCCGATCAACTCGCGCGCTTTGGCTTCAACTTGAGCCCCATTCACTTGCCTCGACCTCGAAATCAGTTGACCCCGTATCTGGTTTCAGGCGGGTCCCTGGGGATGTCACACACCAACTGGCTGGACCGGCCGATGGCCATGGAGCCGACAATAATATGTGTGGGCGAGATGTTCAATCGGACCCGGACTTCCGCCTCAGGCCCGCCGTTACCGAAACTGGTGTACGAGCCAGCGAAACGACCCAGCCCCATTGCTTCGCAGATGACATAGATGTTCTGCATCGCCGCCTCCCCGGGCTTCAGCACCAACCGCCCGCAGCGCATGCCGGATGTAGTGGGCGGACCTTCCAGCAGCAAACGATACTCCTCGCCGATGGAAAAGCCCACGGGTCCAAGTTGTGCACCTTGGGGTGGGCGACTCTGGCTATTACTGGCAGATGGTTTCATGAGATTCCCAAGAAATTCCTCATTTTTATGGATGTCTCTCTTGTTTTTTCTTATGGCCCCGCCCGTCTTGTTTCTCCAACTGGACACGGGCTCCTGAACATCGATTTGGGCAGCCGGCCGTCAACGCATGACCCTTCTTCTGGCCTTTCACGGACGTTCCTCCCCTTTCTTTCTCCTACCGAAAAGCGATGAAATACCAATGATACCACCAGCGAGAAGATAGAACACACTGTAGATACCAGCCTTGCTCCAGAACCACCTCATTCCGGATGGGTCGATAAGGCGTCCAAGCTCATTGTCGCGAACGAATAACCAAGAGACGATCCCAAACCAGCAAATCGTAAGCGCGAGAAAGACCGACCGAGGTCGTAGGATCATTCTCCCTCGTAAAAACCGCTCTAGAAGCTGCACACCATCGCGCGCGTAGGTCTCTTCTTCGTATTCCTCTTCTTCGGAAAGAGCGGGAGCGTTTGTCGATTCTGGTCCCATCCATCGAGGGACCGTGGATTCCATTGAGGCCTCTGGCCCTATGGTAACCTCAGGACAAATCTCCGGTTCGTTGGTGGCCGCAGGTAAGGGAACCAGCCCTCTCTTTCGCTGAATGCTACGTGTTTTCTGCCTGCCCATAAATCTAATTCCCGGTAATCAGATCGCGCACCCGGTCATGACGCACCCACGCTTCGGTGGCGAAACTTCTTACGAGATTAACGATATCTCGCCCTGCAACGGACTTCCCGGGGCGTTGCCAATAATCGATATCAAAAAAGAAGCCTACGTCTGGAAATCCCACGTCCTTCTTAAAGAACTCCCGGAACTGCTTCCCCGTCATAGGACCACTCATAGTATTGAAGTTTCCTAAGTGATCGACGAAGTTTAAGGGACCTCCAATATCGACGAGCTTGGCTTTACTGCCAATCGCTTTCTGTGCGTCTTCAGTCATCCGTACGAACCTCGATGCATATCGATCACGTAGTTCATCGAACGTCCCAAGAAAGGGGGAACAGAACTTAGATCTCACACCAATTCTTTCCAGGAAGAGGGGATCACCAAAGCCCTCGAGTTTGAAAACAAAGCTTAGGAGTTTTCCTGCTTTCTCTGGAAAGAAGTTGCTGGTCGGTGTGTCGAGAGCAATAAGACCCCCATTGCGAAAGCCGATGAAAACATGGAGTGACTCGCCCTCGTCAAATATGTCGATCCGATTTTCGATGATTCGCCAGTGCGGAAGTTGTAAGTGCGCAGAAATGGCCTCAGCCCAAGTCCCGCGGAGGTCGAGGATCTTGGGATTTGGCTTGTATCTAAGCTCCAAGATGTGTTCATTTGGTCTCGAACTGAACACTTCTGACATCGAATACCTCCTTAGAAGGAAAGGGGCGATTCTCTTTTTTCCTGTTCACAAGTCGCGCTGATACGGAGCCCAAGAAACTTCTTAATGGGTGCCCCCCCCCCCTGCTTCCGCTGTCTGCTCCTGTTGACTTCATATATTCCTAATTTGCCGCGCTTCTTTTGGGGAAAGAGGAGAATGTGGGATGTTCCTTATTCCCTGTTTTCATTTCTTTGAGTTAGTCAAATCGTCGAGCATGAATCCAGCATCGGCTTGAACTTGGCCAAAGGCCTCCCGTATAACGACGGACACTGCCGTTCTTCCTCTTTCCTCGGCGATCTCGCGAACCTGCCGCAGGGTGTCGGCATGCTTTGATTGAAGGCCGCCATGCAGGGCGGCAAGGAGGCGAGACGGATCTCTCTCAACCCTTCTGAGAGTCGCAAGACTACTCTGTCCATAAATCGGATTGTTCGAGAGAGCCCAGAGGTATTTGCGGAAGCGATTTGTGTCCTCCTCGGGTTCATTGATTGTTGCAAAGAACATAGATTTCTTGAGCCTGTCCGGCGCTTTAAGAAACAGTGCAAGGATCACCTTCTTGACGGCAGGAGACGTTTCTTTATAGTAGCGCAGCTTGAGCCGGTTGAAATGTTTTTCCTCCAACGGAAAGAGGATCAGCGTCAACAGGGCTTCCGCGCGGACGGCCCAATGGAGTTCCCCGGCGCATCCGAGGTTGAGGAGACTTGGCTTGTGCTTATGATCGAGCGCGCTACTGCTGCGGAGCATGGGCAGGAGATAAAGGTATTGAGTGTCGAAAAGTTGTTCGTCACCCAAAACTGCCTGCTCAACAGCCACCCTGACAACTTTGCGCCCAAGCCAGGCGGAAAGATATCGAGATACCTTTTCGGTCAAGGCAGGTTCGCTCCAGAGGCACTTCACGCATCGATTGATGGCCATGGGAGACCGCAACCGGATCAACAGCGTCAGAATGCGTTTCAGTAAGCGGAGGTCTTCCTTCTTGAAGATCCGCCTGTACGCCAAATGCTTCTTAAACACGGGCCGGACTGCTTTTTCCGCTTCCTCGCTTTGTTCCTGCGTGATCTTCGTCGCGTCATCCGGTAGGCCATCCATGATCTCATTAACCTGTTCGACGCGTTCGTCGTAGAGACGGCGCCGGACGTCATTGCCTTCGAAAACCTCCGTCTTGCTGGTCTGCATGTTCAGGTGGAGACACCGCAAAATTCGATTGATCATGAAGACAACAGAACGCGCCGTCTTTCGGTCCTTCGTGAAGACCTTGATGTCGTCCACGTAGCGGACGTATTTGATCAGCCCTTTGCGCTGCAACTTCAGCAATTCAACGTCCATCTGAATTAGATAAAGTGTGCCGAGCCAACTGGACACCTCGTTTCCTTGGGGAATGCCCCGTTGTGGTCGGAATCCTGTTAAGGACGGCGTCGCCCACGTTGCCAGCATCTCCATTAACAGATTGATTAAGCGAAGTTGCTGCGGCGCGTGTTGCCGGAGGATGTCTGCGAGAAGAGGATGGCTGATGTTCTCAAAATAGGCGCTGATGTCAGATTCGACCATGACAGTAAATCCTTCCTTCTCGTAGATGGTCTGCGCTTCCGCCACGAACTCCGGCCAAGCTTCGTACCAGTCTTCAAAGATGCGAGTCTTTTGTCGCAAGACCTTTTTGATAAGAACGGGGCCTTGATCGTGGAAAAGCCTTTGAGGATGCGGCCGTTTTCCCCTCTTCTTCACTCGAAAATGAAAGACGTTCGGCGGCAAGACCCGGTCCATGACCGGGGCGAGCAAGTAGGCGATGGCGAAAAGAACGATGTGATCCTCGATGTCGAGCGTGCTTCCAGGCCTCACCGCCAAGCCGCTCTTGGGCACGTCGATCTCTTTCAGGGGTCGTGGACGATAGGTGCTATTCTTCAAGGATTGAGCTAGCCTTTGGAGGTTCTCTTGAAGGTTGAAGATGTAATCCTGATTTCGGAAAACATCCGGCACAAGATCGTCCTTCTTATCATCGTGAACATAATTCGCCGCGATTCTCAAAACATGTGGGTCGGATAGTCTCAGGAATAGGTCTCTCTTCACTTTGACACTCAAGAAAAGAGGTCGGCAAGCAAAACATCTATCCTTTCAACGCCTTGTGCCGCTTTCTTCACGTAATTGTAACCTTCCATTTTCCTCAATCGCTCAGTCACCAAATCCTACGAGGGTCAAATCGACGTAGAGGGGCACCTCCTGGGTAAAAGATTGGAAGCTTTTCCCAAGCATACCAGAAGATATGCTGACTGGTATGCTCAGGAGGTGCCTTTTATATGGTTATCAAATCTGGTTTTGCCAATTCAAGCCTCTAATCTCCTGCCTTTTCCGAAGCAAAAAAGGGCCATAAGATCAAAGAAGAACTCTCGTCATGCTTGCTGAGGTTCCCTCCGTTGGCTGCCCTGCATCATTTCCCGCAATCTCATTACATGCCTACTGCGTCTGCCCATTCGCTTCACCCTCGCTGCATTCCTCCGAGCGTTCCTTAACCTTCTGCCAATTCGCCAGATAGACCTTAGTCAGTTCTTCGGAGTGGATCACCAGCAAGTTCTCCGCATTCTTCTCCTCTGCCGCGCTCGGGGTCTTACGCGATCTTCACCAAATCACTTGCCCTGACCATTTCGAGCTTGATGTTGCCGAAGAGGGTGCGGGTCTCTTTTTCAAGCCTTTTCATCGCCATTTCACAGTAAACAGGATCGATCTCGACGCCGATGCTATTCCGATCTGCCTTGATTGCAGCCAGCATTGTGGTACCGGTCCCGCAGAAGGGATCAAGCACGGTATCCCCAAAGAAGGAAAACATACGGACGAGCCGATACGCGAGCTCCAGTGGAAAGGGAGCCGGATGTTCCCGCGTCGATGCCCCGGCAAGATTCCAGAATTGCTGGAACCATTCATCATAATCCTTCTTGTCTATCATGGAGAGGCGACGTTGTTCGGAGGTGGGCTTCCTGTATCCTCCGGGCTTGCGCTGCATCAGAATGAATTCGATGTCATTCTTGATGATCGCGTTGGGCTCATAGGGTTTCCCGAGGAACTTCGTTCCGTTATTCACTTCGTAGGTGGCGTTGGCGATCTTGTGCCAAATGATCGGGTTGAGGTTGTCAAACCCGATTCGCCTGCATGAGACCGCGATGTCTGCGTGAAGTGGAACCACGACATGCCTCCCGTGTCGGCGGCGCGACAGGCACACATCTCCCACGACGCACACCATACGTCCCCCGGGGACCAAGACGCGATAGCACTCTTGCCATACCTTAGAGAGTTCTTCGATAAACTTCTCGTACTCTTCGATGTGACCCATCTGGTCAGGATGTTCCCGGTATTTCTTGAGGGTCCAGTAAGGAGGAGAAGTCACCACCAGATGGACACTTCCACTATCCACAAAGGAGAGGTCACGTGCGTCCCCCAGAACCAGACGATGGTAAGTTTCTTCTTTCATCCTGCACCTATCCCCAGCGTCGAGAGCAGCAATCTTACTGCGTTTTCTATTGACTCGTCCGATTCGGACGCGAACACAACCGCATCGATCTCTGATGAGCGCAGACGGTTCTGGACATTGACTTGTTCGTCAATGAACGGATAATAGACCACCGCCCCAAACCGCGCCTTTGGGAAGATCGACTTCAGCTTGCTGGCTTTGTTAACGATCTCGTCGCAGCGCTTGTGGATGTCCCGACGAGCCTCAATCCTTTTCACATCTATTCCGATCTGGATGTTCCCCTCAGTAGGACTCGCGGCATCCAGCTCGAATTGTTCCCCGCCTGCTTCAAAAATCCTCTTACGAAAGGGCATTTGTCCGTGCTGGTTAAGGGCTCTTACAATCCCCTGCTCCCATCTGCCCTTTCCCATGCGAATTTCCTTGTCAATGAAAGCTACGCGATCTAATTCACTCAGCGCAGGAAGCTCCAAGTAGGGTGGAAGGAAAGGTTTGAGGTAGCCCGCGATTACTCTCGCCTGATTTTCATCGAGGCGCGGCGAGTAGGTATTCAGGTTCTTGATCCCCAAGTCCCTCTCGATGGCTCGAGCAGCGATGTTGCAGCATAACAGGAGTGGTTTCAGCGCCAATGGCTGGGCAGCAATTGCCATGGCCAAATCAAGGGCGGTCATGTTGGAGAAGATGACCACTTCCACTTCGCGTCTCTCGATGAAATGGGAAAACGCACCGCGCAGTGCAGCCTCGATAGCCTTTTGACGAGCGTCCGCGCTCTCTTTCGCCCACTCCATGTAGTCCCGCTGGCTTCCGTATCCCTGGGACATCAGGTGTTCCCGTTCCTACTCATGGCCACTGATCGCCAAAATTGCGTCCTCTCCATCTTTTTCCAAAACGCGCGCTCTTCGGATTCGGGAGCGAACTTGCAAATCTTTTTCGCGATCTTCTTCATGACGATTCCTATAGCTTCACTTCTTTTGCTTGAGCTGCTTTCCGATTTTGTAGGCCTCGCCCACCTTCTCGCCCAGGGTCCAGTAGGTGCCATCGGGCCGGATGAAGAGGAAAGGCTTCATCTTGTACATATCCGGCTTACCATCGGTCAGGTAGCGCTCCTCCGTATAGGCGCTCACCACTTCCCCGATGAAGAGATTATGCGTGGGCAAGGAGACCGACTGGATCAGTTTGCATTCCATAGAGAGAGGGCATTGCTGGATCATGGGGGCTGTCTTTAGCTCCCCGTAGAAAACCTCGAAAAGGCCGGATTTGTCGGCCTCCTTGCCGGAAACCATCCCACAGTAATCCGTCTCCACCACCAAATCTGTTCCTGGAATATTGACGCTGAAGGTCCCGTGCTCCTGAATGCCGACTCCTGTGTGGCGCACCTTGTTGAGGGCCACGGCCAGGATCGGTGGGTCCAGGTTCACCCGGGAGAACCAGGCCACGGCCAGGAAGTTGGGCCGGCCCTTCACGAGAGCGCCCACCAGGCTCACCGGCATCGGATACAGAGGAAAATTGGGTCCCACATTGATCTTGTTCATCAACTCGCCTTTCCTGATTTATTTGGATGGCTTTCCCGGGCCGGGGCCCATGCCCCCGATGTCGGAGACCTCCGCCTCGCAGAAGTAGCAGAAGTCCTTCTTACCTACCTTGCTCGACTTGCGGATCTGATGTTCCTTGATCTTCCGCCCGCAGGTCGGGCAGGTTATCCCACCCTGTTTCTTTCCCTTTTTCGGGGCCATCTTTCCTGTCATCTCCGTTGCCTCCTTTCTCGATTCTCAATCCTCAATCCTTATCAGCAAGCTCTGGAGTCGCCATCCAAGCCAACCGCCATCCTCGGTCTTGCCCGCGCTCCAGACAGACGATGCCGCCCTGTCGGAAGGCGATGATATCGCCCATAGAGCCCAAAAGGAGCATGGAGGCCAGCTTGGCCAGGAAGGGGAGATGGCCCACGATCATCAGATCTTCCTTTCTGGACTCCAACTGGCTCAGGACGGGCTCTATGGGATCGTTAGGGCTCAGCCCACTGACCTCCTGGATCCGCTCCGAGGCCTGCAGGGCAGCAGCCAACAGCTCAGCCGTTTGCCTGGACCTTAGCTTGCCGCTATGCCAGATCACCGGAACCCGGACCGAAGCCTCCTGGGAAAACCTCGCCATCCTTTCCACATCGGCAATCCCCTTGGCGGTCAAGGGCCGGGAGGGATCGATCTCCTCCGGTATTGCTTCTCCATGTTGTACCAGGTAAAGCTTCATCCTTGTTCTCCTGCTCTGATCGGCGAATCGCCGCCGCGCAACACCTCGACAAAATCAATGCCAGTGGGCCTCCATCACGCCAGGCAAAGCGGCTATGGCGCGGAGCACGGCTCCTCCCTGCAATTGGTTCCTGGCCCTAACCTGGAAGGTGATCTCCGCCTTCCCCGATTCCAGGGAGAGCTTATGGGCGATATCCTGCACCTTGATCTCCTGTTCCTCCAACAGGGCCCGGCATCTCTTTTCCATCGACTCCGCCTCTGGCACGGGAACGGCCATGAGGATGGAACGATAGACGATGGGTTGGATGTGGTGCTCAGCTCGGCTCAAGATCATCAAGGAAAGGAGAGCAATGACGGTGGATGCCATCGCCAGGGGATAAAAGCCCTGGCCGATAACGATCCCCAAGGCCGCCACAAACCAGATGCATCCGGCGGTGGTCAGGCCGCGGACCAGATCCCCGATGCGGATGATGGCGCCCGCACCCAGGAAGCCAATGCCAGTGATGATCCCCGCCGCGATCCGCCCGGGATCGAGGGTAACCCGGGAGCCACGTGGCAGCGGCCGGTACAGATCCGGCATGCCTTGCCAGGCAATCATCATGATGGCGGCGCCCAGGCAGACCAGGATATGGGTGCGCAGGCCGGCGGGCCTCCCCCGAAACTCCCGTTCCAGTCCAATCGCCCCTCCCAGCACGACGGCGAGCAACAGCCGCCATAAGATCGAATAGAAGGATAGCCCGTCCATGGATCCGCTCCTCCTGTGGGACTTGTTCCCGTTTGACCTCCGCCACGGCCCTCAGCGATCTGCGGCCAGCCCCTTGACCTCCTTTACGAAGTCGGAGGCATCCTCGAATCGGCGATAGACCGAGGCGAAGCGGACATACGCCACTTGATCCAGCGCCTGCAGGCGCTCCATGATCAGCTCCCCAATCTCCGAGGATTCCACCTCCCGCTTCATCCGGTCGGAGAGGACCTTTTCGATCTCCGAGACGATCCGCTCGATCTCCTGGGTACTGATGGGCCGTTTCTGGCAGGCCTTGGCGATGCCCGACATGATCTTTTGTCGATCGAAGGGCTCCCTCCGGCCATCCTTCTTGATGACGACCAGGGGGTGCATCTCGATGCGCTCGTAGGAGGTGAACCGTCCACCGCACTTCAGACACTCGCGCCGCCGTCGGATGGCGGTTCCCTCCTCGGTGGAGCGGGAGTCGATGACTCGATCCTCATCATGGCCACAGAACGGACATCTCATGGAACGGGCAGGCCTTCTTTCGGAAGGGGAATGAGGAACCAAATACAATATTTAGTAATATAAGAGCTTGATAACACAATATATTGTGTTTGTCAAGGAGAATTCTGCGGAAAAGAGGGGAGCGGGGTGGCTGGGGGTGGGTTGGGGTTATAGCTTCGACAGGGTGATCCCCTTCTGGGCCTGGTACCGCCCTTTCTTCTCTGCATAGGAGGTCTCGCAGGGGGAGTCCGCCTCAAAAAAGAGGATCTGGGCAATCCCCTCCTCCGCATAGACCTTGGCGGGCCAAGGGCCAGTGTTGGAGATCTCCAAGGTCGCATATCCTTCCCAGGCCGGCTCAAAGGGGGTCACATTGACGATGATGCCGCATCGGGCATAGGTGGATTTGCCCAGGCAGAGGGTCAGGACCGAGCGGGGGATCTTGAAATACTCCAGCGATCGAGCCAGGATGAAGGCGTGGGGCGGGATCACGCAGAAATCTCCCTCATAATCCAGAAATAGGCTGGCCTCGATCGCCTTGGGGTCCAGGAGGGAAGAGGCTGGGGAGCGTAGGATCTTGAATTCCCGGGACAGGCGCATATCATAGCCATACGAGGAAAGTCCATAGGAGATGATGCCGGGCTGGACCTGCCCCTCGGCGAAGGGCACAATCATCTTCGCTTCCCTGGCCATCTGGCGAATCCATCTATCGCACTTGAGTCCCATCCTCCTCCTCCTGAAAATATCGAAATCTCTCCTTTTTGTATTCCTTGATGGTCTCCAGGACGATGTAATCCCTTCTCCCTGAGACCTCGACCAGGGAGACCAGGATGCGATCGCCCTCCCTTCTCGTCCTCGCATGGCACATGGCATACAGAGAATAGGGCCAGTGAGGATAGTTAGGCCTTTGATAGCAATGGCTCACCACCTCCAGGGCGGCGATTCGCCTGCCCAGTTCCTCCACCTGCGCCTCCTTTGCTGGCCAGAGGACCAGGAAATTGAAGCGGAAGCCGGCCCGGCGATGATGGAGGGTGGCCGCGAAGCGCCTCATGATCCCTTCTGCCAAGAAATCCCGGGCCAGCCGCAGAAGCTCGACCTCCTCCATCTCGGCCAATTTGGCTACGGACTGAAAGGGGCGGGGATGAAGGGGAAGGTCAGCCTGCAGCGCATGCACCGCTCGCACTTCCTGGGACGACAAAGGCCTCCCTTCCCAGGGAGTGGGCTGCTCCGCGCCAGGGAGCGCTTTGGGGGGCACCTCTTCGTGATTCTCTGAGAACCTCAGGCGAACGCCGACCTTGAAAACGGCCAGGGCGGGCAGATAGAGGAAGTCCCGGGCCTTCACCTCGGCCGCCAGATGCGCAGTCTCCGCCCTCAGGTCTTTTCCCTCTGGCAGGGTCAGGGTGAACCAGAGGTTATACCGATGATCCCGGGCATAGTTATGACTGACGCCCGGATGGGCATTGACGCGGCGGGCCGCCCCATCGAGGAGCACAGGATCCAATTCCAGGGCCACCAGGGTGCTCTGATAGCCCAGGCGGGAGGAGTCAAAGATGGCCCCGATCTGCCGGAGAACTCTTGTCTCCTTCAGCCTTTGGAGACGCTTCAAGACCTCCTCCTCGGAGATGCCGAGGGACTCTCCCAGGGCCTGATAGGGCCGTGCAACCAGGGGGAGGTGAGTCTGCAACAGTTCCAGTAAGCTTCGGTCCTGATTATCCATGGAGCAATTTCCTCTCCGCCTTCTTGAGCTTTTCGCGGATCGGGAGGTGATAGGGACAGCGGGGTTCGCAATCCCCGCACTGCTCACACTCCATTACCTTGGTGGCCAGGGCTTGATACTGCCCACAGGCCCATTGGGTGGCATCGTAGCGGTCGCAGTAACCCTCGAGGCGAAAGACCCGGGGGATATCGATGCCCGAGGGGCAGGGCAGACAGTAGCCGCATTGGCGGCAGAAATCATTCCCTAAGCCCTTGACCTCCTCCAGAAGCCTCCGCATCTCCAGAGAGGAGAGGGGCCGATAGGACGATCCTACCGCTACCGCTTCTTCTGCTTCGGAGGGGCTACCCAGCCCGGGAATGACCACATCCGTATCCTGCGACAGGGCAAAACGCAAAGCCTGCGATGCCTCCTTGAGGGCGCCTCCGGCCAGAGGCTTCATGGCGATGATCCCCAGGTCAAACCTCCTGGCAAGGGGGAGCAATGTCTTTTCCGTATCGAAGATATAGTGATCCACGATGTTCAAGGGGGCCTGGACGGTATCGAATTCTCCGGTCTCGACCGCCTTGCATAGCACATCGGGTCGATGCCCGGTGGCCCCGATCCAGTCGATTTTCCCCCATCGCTTCGCCTCTTTCAGCCCAGCCAGGGCGCCTCGCGGACCCATCACCCTCTGCAGCGTCTCCTCATCGTCGATCTGATGGAGCTGATAGAGGTCGATCTTCTCCACCTGCAGGTTCCTCAGGCTCCGGTCCAGGTCAGCCAGCGCGCCGGACCGATCCCGCTGGTAGGTCTTGGTGGCCAGATAGAGGGGGTGCCGCCCCCGCCATCTGGAGAGGACCGCTCCCATCTTCTCCTCGGAAGTGCCATAGGCCCGCGCGGTATCAAAGAAATTGATCCCCAGGTCGATCGCCCTCTGGACAGTTTCTTCCGCCTCTCTTCTCGATCTCTTGTCGATGGGGATCCCCCCGAATCCAATCTGGGTCACCTGCAGGCCGGTCCGGCCCAGCCTTCTCCTCTCCACCACATCCTCCCTGATCCGGAAGCAATAGAGTCGCTTGGTATGGGATCGCTGCTCTTTTATCCCCCCCCTTTGCGGGCTGTCAAGGGAAAAGTTACGAAATGCCTGAGCCACTGGAGGGGGGCATGAGGGATTGACTTGGAGAGGTCGCCCTGATAGGATCTATCCCGAACTCCCCCAAATGAACTCACGGCGTCTTCCAGCGAACAAAGCAAAGAAGACGAGCTCTCTGAGGAATGACTGGAGAAAGGAAAGTAGGAAAACTGATGTGGAAACGGATACCTCTCCTAACAAACGTGCAGGCAGTAGCGGCGCGATGGCTGGTGTTCTTCCTTGCCGCACTGGTGCTTTTCGGCATCCCCTCTTTCTCCTTGCGAGGAGAGGACGAGCGGCCCACCGACCGAGTGGTCATCCTTTATACGGGAGAGACCCACGGGAATGTGGAGCCCTGTGGTTGACTCCGGAGTAAGCTGGGCGGTCTTGCCCGGCGAGCCACCAGGCTGAAGGAAATCCGCCAAGGGGAGTCGAAGGTCATCCTCGTGGAGGCGGGCGATGCTTTTGGGCCCTTGATGCCCATAGAACGGAAAAAGGCAAGGCTCATGGTTCAGGCGATGGGTCAAATGGGATATGACGCTTACAATCTGGGTGTCCGTGAACTCGCCTACGGACAGGACTTCATCAAGGCCCAGACCGACCAATGGAGGGTTCCCCTATTATGCGCCAATCTAATCCGGCCCAAGGATGGAAAACCCTTCGCCACCCCTTACATCATCAAGGATTTAGGGGGAGTCAGGGTAGCGGTGTTGGGCCTCATGTCCGGCCTCTTCAATGCCCACAAATATAAGACGGAAGACGAGGAATTATTGGTCCAGGATCCCGTGGAGGTAGCAAGTCAGCTTGTCCCCTGCCTTCGTGGCCAGGCGGATATCGTGGTTGTCCTGGGGCATATCATCATGGAAGAGGCGGAGCAGCTCGCAGAGAGGGTTCCCGGCATCCAGGCGATCATACTGGCCTGGGCGATGGGCATCATCGACCCACCCGTCGAGATCAAAGAGACCCTCATCCTCTCTGCAGGAACCAAGGGGTCCCACCTGGGAGAACTCTTTCTCCACTTAAACTGGGATAAGAGGGTGATTTCCCATCACTCCCGCATCACCCCGCTCGGCCGAAAGATCTCCGATGATCCGGAGATCAGAGAACTGATTGGAAGCTACGGCCTGACCCCTCCTGCAGAGGAGCCGCCTCCCTCTTCCGAGGGAGTACAGCCCAAGATTTGAGCTTGAGCCGCCAAAACCCTAAACGGGTAGGAGATTGGAAGGCCTTCAAGGCTTTGGGCGCGGAGTCGATGAGGGGGGCGGAAGGACCAGATCCCGGACGACCTGGCCGGAAGAGCCAGCGTAAGGCAGCCGCTTTCCATCCAGCACCATCTCTACTCCCCCAGCATTTCCCAAGGTAAGGAGGAATCGTCGTTTCGCGGAGAGGGAAATGGTGTCTCCCTTCAGGACGACAATCTCCCGCGGCAGATCGTCGTCCGCCTGAATCATCAGCCAGGTCTTCTCCTTCGCATAGAGCGAAAGGGTATGCCTCCTCTCATGGAGCAGAGACCTGCCCGATTGCCGGGCCGACTGCTGGATGGTAGGGGCAGGTGAAGATTCCTCGTTCACCTCTCTGGGAGTCCGAGTCAGCACCTGCATGCTGGGGGCCGATGCTGAAGGCGGAGAAGAGACCCTTTTGGACGGTCGAGGGGGAATCAGACGGATGACCAGAAGGAAGAGGATGGATACCAGGACGGCGACAAGGATCGAGAGGAGTGGGCGCCTCCATCTCTTCCAGATAGGGGGCGCTACCCTCCGAATAGGCTCGAAGCTCGCAATGAGCGGCTTGGTAATCTGGTGACGAAAGGCGTCCGAGAGGGCATCAGAATCCAGCCCCAAGAAATGGGCATACCTCCTCAGAAAACCTCCCAGATAGGAAGGATCCGGAAGGAGGTCGAAGGCCTCCTCCTCCAGCGTCTGTAAGAATTCCAACTTGATCTGCGTCTTCGAGGACGCCTCTTGCAGGGAGATTCCCAGTGCCTCCCTTTTCTCCTTCAACGCGCTTCCGATCATCGTCTTCCTCCTCGGCCTAAGAGGAGTTGCCCTTCTCCCCCTCCGCCAGGAGCTGATCAATCGCCTTCCTATAGACTTCTCGGGGGACGGCCCCCACGATCAATTCCTTCTCTGCCAACACCACAGCAGGCACAGCGGCAATGCCAAATCGTTCCACGGCGTGACGATGCTCCGCCCACACCACCTGCCGATAATGGCCCGACCCCAAGTCAGCCCAAAGGCGGCCTCGATCTGCCCCCATCTCCCCGGCCAATTCCAGCAGTATTCCGGAATCGCTGATGTCCCGATTTTCCTCAAAGAGTGCCTTGAGGAGCCCGAAGTGGTATTTGATGAAGACTTCCTCTCCCTGGGCTTCTACGGCCTTGGCCGCCTCCAGGGCCTTCATGCTGGATCTGGGAAATCTCGATCCCTTCTTCCAGAGGACGAACCTTCCTCCCTCTTCCTGGCCCTGAGCCCCCTGCCAATGTTTGAGCAGATACTCATCGAAGGTGGCATCCAGATCCTCCTCGGGCCTCAGGATAAAGCTCTGATAGCGAATCCGAATCCGATCCTTATACTCTTCTGCGATCTTTGCCAGCCGAACCGCGGCGTTGTAGCACCAAGGTCAGAGATAGTCCGAGAAGCAGACCACGGAGAGGGGACTCAGCAACTTCTCCTCCTTCTGCTCCAAATCAGGCAAGGTGATCCGCCGCGCATCCGGGGCACCGCTCTTTTTCCTGGGCCGCATCCTTTATCCTTTATCCTTCGATCTTGGCATTGGCCCATGCCTCATAGATTCCCACAAAGCGGCTATAATCCACCGAGGGTCCTATCTCCCTGGCTGCCACCTCCCAGAGCTGATGAACCAGATTGCCCAGGAACATGGGTGTCTGATAATCCTCCCCCAGGCTGGCAAATATGCTCAAATCCTTCCTCATCAGCCCCAACAGAAACCCGGCATCAAACTTACGGGAGAGGACGAATTGGGGAAATGCCCGCTCGGTAGCGTAACTCCGCCCACTGGACACCTGGATCACGTCCAAGACCTTGGTCGGGGAGAGCCCCGCCTTTTTCGCCATCACCAGAGCCTCCGCCAGTGCCGTGAACGCGGCGGCCGCCAGGTAATTGTTGATCGCCTTGGTGATGTGACCCGATCCGATCTCACCCAGATGGAGGACATTCTTCCCCATGGCACCCAGGATGGGCCTGCATCGCTCGAAGACCTCCTTCTTTCCTCCCACCATGATCGTTAAGGTACCCTCCTCGGCTCCCTTCACCCCTCCGCTCACGGGGGCATCCAACATCTCAATCCCTCTCTCCTGCAGCAACTTGCAGATCCTCAGGGTGCTGGATGCATAGGAGGTTCCCATATCGATGACGACCGACCCAGGTCGAAGGCCGCGGATCGCCCCTTCTTCACCCAGAATTACCGCTTCCACATCGGGGGAGTTGGAGACCATGACGATCACGACCTCTGCGCCCAAGCCAAGCTCCTTCGGGCTCGAGGAGACGGAGGCTCCCATCTGGGAAAGCCCTTTGGTCTTGTTGCGGGTGCGATTGAACACACCCACGGCGAACCCAGCCCGAATGAGGTTTTCTGCCATGGGCTTTCCCATCGCCCCCAGGCCTATGAATCCGATCTTCGGCTCCCTCATCGATGAATCCTCCTATGTCAGCCAAAAGCCAGCTCGCCCAGCCAATGTCGTTCTTGAGGTTCCCTCAGGTCCCCGCCCCCGACCAGGCCTCTATCTCTTGGCGGATCGTCCTCAGATGGGACTCGCGAACATCTACGGGGATGGCGCATCCGGGACCTAGCATCCATTTGCCTCGATCGCCCTCCCTTTTTGCCCTCTCCCTCTCCTCCCTCAGGGCCTGGAGGGAACCATGGACCAGGGTTGCCTTTTCGTCGATGCCTCCGATCACGGCCTTCCCGGAAAGTCGCAGGACCTCCCCCAGAGAGGGGTTGGTTGGGTCGGTGGCGGCCCAGTTGAAGGCCTGTACTGGATAATCCAGAAGCGTCTTGAGCATATTATGACGCCCGCACACATGAAGGATATTCAAATCCCCCGCCACGGCCCCTGATAACACCTCAAGATCATAGGGCCGGCCAAACTCCCGATAATCTCCATCGGAGAGGAGATCATAGCTGGCCCACTCGGTGGTGGCCAGAAAAACCCCGTCCGCGCCCGCTTTCAGGCAGGCCCGGGCATAGGAGGCGAAGGTATCGGCAATGACCTGCAGGGCCTGGTGGACCCCTCGGGGCTGCTCCCGCAGATCGTGAAGCAGTTGCTCAGGGGAGGAGACCAGATCCCCGGCAATGGAGAGAGGAGTAAAGACGGTCTGCACCATGGGCACCTGGGGTCCCAGCCCCTCCCGGATGAGACGAAGGGCCTGCAATTGCTCACCCAGCGCTCCTTCCTCCCCAGAGAGGGGTCTGATCTTTTTCCAGTCGGAGGCGCTCTGGATAGGAAAATCGATCACCTCTGGCTTCAGGCCCTCCTCTCCCCGGAACCTGACCTTCAAGCCCCATCCCTCCCCATAATAGGAGGCCCGAGGATTGACCTTCACGAAATCCCAATCATATTGGCTCTGAAAGGCCAGCATCGCCTCCGCCAGGCCGGCCGCCGAAGCCTCCCTCTCATAGAAATGCCGCCAAAAGCTAACCGGGGGACGGTCCTTTGCCTCCCCTTTCAGAGTAGCCATCACCCTCTCTCTGTGGTTCACATCAGCCCTCCCAGGCCAGCCCTTCTGACATCCTCGGCCCTCTGCTCCTGGCCAGATAGATCAGGGGGATGCTCATCACGGTGATGGCCATCTTGACCAGATACTGGCCTGCAATGAGCGGATAGACGGGCATGATCCCATAGAAGGCGATGGAAATGAAAAGGATGCTATCGATCAGGGTGGAAACTGCATTGCTGCAGAGCACCCTCGCCCACTTTCCTCGGCCCACCCGCTCCCTCCACCAGGCAAAGACCTCGGTGTCAATGAGCGAGCTGATCAGATAGGCCGTCAGGCTGGCCAATACGATCCGGGGGGTGGCTCCCAACACCCCGGCAAAGGCCTGCTGCCCCCCGTAGAAGGGTGCGGGTGGCATCCAGATCGCGAACAGGGAGTAGGCGGCCAGCAAGAGGTTCGCGGCAAAGGCGGAATAGATAACCCTCTTCGCCCCTTGCTTGCCCAATCTCTCATTGATGAGATCGATGAGGGTAAAGGTCAGGGTATAGATGAAGACGGCAGCCGGAACCACAATCGCCCCTAACGAGACAGGCTTGGAAGCCGTCACATTGGCGATGAGTTCGCAAGCGATGTAGATGCTGATTAGGAAAACCACCTTTGAGTTTCCAGCCTCTCTCGATCCATGCGAGGCCCGATCTGAATCGCTTGAAGGAGCCTTGCATATTTTTGAGATTGTGTCAAGGCGCCTTTTGTGCTAAATAGTTACACTCAATTTGCTTGGGAAGGATATTGCCATGTCGCACCTTCATATCCCCGACGGAGTTCTGCCCATCTGGTTGTGGCTATCCGGACTCCTCGCCATGATCATCCTGCTTGCCTTTGCCCTCGCCTTGGCCCGCAGGAAGAACCTCCGAAGGAATCTCCCCCTTTTGGGATTCACCGTGGCCCTGATGCTCATCGGAATGAGCCTGGAGATCGTCCCCATCGCCTATCACCTGAACCTCTCGGTGCTAGTGGGAATCCTCCTCGGCCCAGCCATGGCCTTCATGGCCTCGTTTCTGGTGAACTTCATGCTCGGCTTGGTAGGCCACGGGGGCCTGACGGTGGTAGGCTTGAACACCCTCATCTTGGGCCTGGAGACCTTTTCCGGATATTGGCTCTTCCGCCTCTTCAGCAGATACCAAAAGCCTGCGCTGGCAGCGGGCATCTCGGTCCTCATTACCCTCTTCCTCACCACTTCCCTGGTGATCAGCCTGGTAGCTGTGGCACGGCTCAACCCGGCTGAAATCAGGGAGGCCTCTGAGACGGGCGACCCGGGGGGGGAGGGGCTCCTCTCCTTTCACGGAGGAGAAGGCCACCATGACCGGGAAGGAGCGGAAGGGCCTACCAAATACTCTATCTCCCTCGCCACCTTCGCAGCGGGGGTCTATCTCTTGGGCTCGATCGGCTGGATCCTGGAAGCCCTGGTGGTAGCCTCCGTCGTCCATTTCCTCAAGCAGGTCAAGCCGGAGATGATCTCCTCTTGAGCGCAGAGGCCTCGACAGATCACCGGGCAAGAGAGGAAAAGCCGGGATGGTCCACTTAGATATCGCTTCCATTGATCGCTGGGCCCATGAGGGGAGGAGCCCTCTCCATCTCGCCTCCGCCTCCTCTAAGGTATTCATGGTGATAGCGATCCTGACCTCGGCCATCATCTCCTTTGATCTTTGGCTCCTGCTGGGGATCTATTTGACCAGCTTGCTTCTCGTCCGGATCGCCGGCTTACCTCTTCTGCGGATGATGACCCTCGCCGCCTATCCCGCTGCTTTTGCTCTCCTTTTCGCCCTCAGCCAGGTGGCCGGGGGATGGAAGCCTCCTCTGCTGATCCTATTGAAGGCCCAGGCCGCTGCCATCACCCTCCTCATCCTCCTGAGCACAACCGGCTACCCCCAGGTCTTTGGCCTGGCATCTCATCTTTTCCCCCGGATTCTCTCCGATGGCCTCCTACTTGCCTATCGTCTCTTTTTCGTTTTGCTGGAGCTGATCGACCGCTTCCTCTCCGCCCTTCGGCTCCGAGGAGGGCTTTCCTCGCTTCGCCTCTCCACCAATCTCAAACAGGTAGCCTTAGGCCTGGGAGCTCTGTTTGTCCTATCCTTCGAGAAGAGCCAGAGGCTCTACGATGTCATGAACCTGCGCGGTTACCGGGGGCAGATCGCCCCATCCGCCCATCTCAGCCTGAAGCGGAGCGATTGGCTTCCCTTCGGGATCGGAACGAGCGTACTGGTCATCGCAATTCTTTTTCGAATTGGGAACTGAGATGCCTTCCGGAAAAGAGATCATCAAGGTAAGCTGTGTGAAGCACATCTACCCGGACCGGACCGAGGTCTATCTCTGCGGCCTCGATTTTGTGGTGCACGAGGGGGAGCGGGTGGTCATCCTGGGCCCCAACGGGAGCGGAAAATCGACCCTCCTTCATCATCTTTTAGGGCTTCTGGAGCCTCACGAGGGCCTGGTACGAGTCTTCGGCCATAATCCGGCCAAGGAGTACGAGAAGATCCGCAGCCGAATCGGGGTTCTGCTCCAGGATGTGAACGATCAGATCATCGCACCCACCGTTTGGGACGATGTCGCCTTTTGCCCAAGGAATTTCGGTGTCTCGGAACAGGAAGGGGGGCAGATGGTGGAGAGGGCCCTCAACCAGGTAGGCATTGCCCACTTGAGGGATAAGATCTGCCACTATCTCAGCGAGGGGGAGAGGCGGAAGGTGGCCCTGGCAGGCGCCCTGGTGCTACAGCCGGAATTGCTCATCCTGGACGAGCCCCTGGAGGGCCTGGACCCCAAATCGAGAACCGATCTCATCTCCCTGTTCAACCAGCTACACAGCCTGGGTGGGATCACCATCGTGATGACCACCCACGATGTCAATCTGGTCTCCCACTTCGCAGATTCTGTCTATATGCTGGTAAAGGGAGGAGAGATCGTCTCCCGGGGCTCACCACGCGACCTCTTTGCCAATACAGAGCGTTTCTTTTCCTCCAGCCTGGATCCCCCGCTCTTGGCTGCCCTCTTCAAGAGGCTTCAGGAAGAGGGACTCCAGGTGGGGATTCCCTTGACCGTGGAAGAGGCCGTGAAGGAGATCATGGAGCGGGAGAAGAGGCAGCGGCGAGCTTCACCAGAGGCTCACTCGTAACGCAAGGCCTCGATGGGATCCAGGAGGGAGGCGCGACGGGCCGGGTAGACTCCGAAGAAGACGCCTACCGCCGCTGAAAAGAAGAAAGCCAGGGAGATCGACCAGAGCGACACCTTGGTGGGGATATAGGAAAAGAGCAGTGAGGCGAGGTGGGCTCCTCCCGCTCCCAGGAGGATTCCGACCGCACCCCCCATCAAGCTCAGGGTGACCGACTCCGTGAGGAACTGGCTGAGGATGTCTCGATTCCTCGCGCCCACCGCCTTTCGAATGCCGATCTCCCTCGTCCTCTCTCGAACCGAGACCAGCATGATGTTCATGATTCCGATTCCGCCCACCACCAAGGAGATGGCAGCAATCCCTCCCAGCACTCCGGTCAGCACATTGAGGATGGTCTGCATCGTGGAGAGCATAGCCCCTTGGCTGACGATGGTGAAATCTTCCTTGTTGGCGTGTCTTCTTGTCAGTATCTCTTTGATCTCGGCAGTTGCCCTTTCGATATCCTGGGCGGAGATGACCGCCACGATGATCTCAAAGAGGCGATCGGTGTCGAAGAGCTCCTGAGCCGATTTCACCGGGATGAAGACCAGGTCATCGATATCGAAGCCCAGACTCATCCCCTTATGACTCATCAGCCCCACCACCCGGTATTTGGCATCGCTTACGGTGACCATCTGCCCCAAGGGGTTGGCATCTCCGAACAGTTCCCTCTTCACCGTTTGTCCCAGCGCTACGATACGGCGCGCGCCATCCACATCCTCCTGGCTAATGAAGCGTCCTATCTCCACATGGAGGTTCCGCACCCTCTCAAATTCCGGCGTCACCCCCACGATGGTGGTATCTCGGCTCAAGTTCTGATACTTGATCTTTCCCGTGCCCAGCACGATGGGACAGGCCTCCGCCACGGCGGGACAGCGCCGCTTGATGGCAGTAGCGTCGTCATAGGTCAACTTCCTGACCGTCCCTGCCGAGGGAGGATGGAAACCTCCCGCGGTGCTGGTCTTCCCCGGGGTGATGATCAGCAGGTTTGTTCCCAGCCCGGCCAACTCCCGGGAAACATATTCCTTGGCGCCTTCGCCGATGGAGACCAGGAGGATCACAGCCGCCACCCCAATGATCACTCCCAGCATGGTGAGAAAGGACCGAACCTTATTGGAGGAAAGGGTCTCCAGAGAGAGGCGCAAGTTCTCCGTCAGATCCATCCCTACATCCTCCTCCTCTCATCGGAGGTGAGGAGGCCGTCCCTCAGATAAAGGATCCGACGAGACCTGGCTGCAATGGAGGAATTGTGGGTCACCAGGATGATGGTGACTCCCTGTTCATTGAGGCGCTCGAAAATAGAGAGGATCTCCTCCCCTGATTTGCTATCTAAATTCCCCGTCGGCTCATCCGCCAGTATCAGGGAGGGACGATTCACCAACGCCCGGGCAATCGCCGCCCTCTGCTGTTCCCCGCCAGATAGCTCACTGGGGCGATGGCCAACCCGTCCCCCCAGACCCACCGCCTCCATGGCCGCCATGGCCCTCTCCCTGCGATCCTGTCGGTTCATCCCACCATAGATCAGGGGCAACTCCGCATTCATCAGGGCATTCATACGAGGCAAGAGATTATAATTTTGAAACACAAAGCCGATCTTTTGATTGCGAAGGCGGGCCAGCTGGTTGTCATCCATCTGGGAGACTTCGATCCCCTCCAATTGGTAAGAGCCAGCCGTGGGACGGTCAAGGCACCCTAAAATATTCATCAGGGTGGACTTCCCGGAGCCTGAAGGCCCCATGATGGCCAGGAACTCACGAGCTTGTATCTCAAAGGAGACGCCCTGGAGGGCGGGTATGGAGACCTTCCCTGTGATATAGGTCTTTCCTAACTCCTCTACCTTGATCACCTCAAAGGGCTCCGGGCGAGCCAGTTCCTCGCGCGCCTCACTTGTAGGTCCCCCCGTGGCTGGAGGAGGGCTCTACCCTCACCCTCTGTCCCTCCTTGAGCTTGCTCAGATCCGGATTGAGCACCACCTGGCTGCCCGGGGCCAATCCCTCCTTGATCTGCACATAGGTCCAGTTCGAATCTCCAATCTGAATCGGTTGGAGCCGAACCCGGGATCGCTCCACCATGAGAGCGATGCGCCGGCCCTCCTTCTCCACCACGGCCAAAGAGGGGACGAAGAGGACATCTTCCAATTTGGAGACCACGATCTCCACATCGGCAGACATGCCTGCCTTCACTGGATGGTTGCTTTCAAAGGACGCCTTGATCGTGAAGGTCCGAGTCTCTAATTTGCCTCCCGAGACAATGGGGGAAATCTGATAGACCTTGCCCAGGAAGGTCTCTCCCGGAAACGCATCCACCCTGATCAAGGCCCTCTGCCCGATCCGCACCTTTTGTGCATCATACTCGTCGATGGTCGCCTTCACATAGAGCTGTTTTGGATCGACCAGACTGAGGATGGAGGTCCCCACCTTGACCAGCTCCCCCTCCTCCATCAATTTTTCCGAGACAATCCCATCTAAGGGGGAGCGGATCTGCGTATATTCCAGCTGCAACTTGGCCAGTTCCCAGGAGGCCTCCATCTGTTTCACGATAGCCAGGGCAGCGGCCACATCCCGGGCCTTCACGATATTCTCGTCCACCCGAGAAAGGGCCGACTGGTGAGCCGCCTTGGCCACCTCGTACTCCGCAAGAGCTGCATCCAATTGCTGCTGGGAGGCATAGCCATCCCGGTGAAGCCCCTGGATACGCCGGAGGTCCGCCTCGGCCTGATCCAGGCTGGCCCGGGTCTGCGAGATTTCGGAGCGAATCTGTGTATCTTGCATCGCCACCCCTGCCTCTGCCTGTTGCAAACGCGCACGGGCAGACATCAGATTCGCCCCCGCAAGTTCAAGCTGGGCCTGGGACTCCTCCGAGTCGAGTTGGGCCAGGAGTTGCCCCTTCTTCACCGGATCGCCCTCCTCCACCAGGAAGCGGCGAAGTCTGGCCACCGTCTGTCCACTCAGGGTCACTTTGCCTTCCGACTCGATGGTGCCCGTCGTGGTAGCGGAGACGGTGATCAGCATTTCCCCTCGCGTGACCTCCCCTACCTTTACCGGAACCTGACTCTTCTTCAGGTAGAGGAGGTAGAATCCTCCCACGAGGGATCCCGAAATCAAAAGCAAGACGAAGAGGAGACGAATTCGCCGCACCATCGATTCGATTCTTTTCACCGGGAGGCCTCAGACCTCCCATGCTCCATTGGGAAGGGAGGCCATGCCTCTTTTTCAGCTCTCCTGCAATTGGATGTTATGCTTCTCCAGGATGGTCCCCTCGGCCCGCTCCAGATCGACCACCGATTTCGTGTAATCGAGGAGCGCCCTGATCCAATTCGTCTCGGCCTCGATCAGATCCCTCTGGGTCCGCAGGACCTCAAAGTTAGTGGACATCCCCACGCTCAACTTCTTCTGCTCCACTTCCAGTTTTTTCTCCGCCAGGATGCGGGCCTTCTCGGTGGCATCGATTCGCTTCCGGTTGGTGTCGATCTGGCGGATGGCTTGGCGAATCTCCACGGTGATCTTCTGCTCCAGGTTGGCCAGATTGGTTTTGGACTTCTCCTGATCGAGGGAGGCCTTGGTATATTCACCCCTGGCGGAGCGATTGCCGAGAGGAACTTCCAGGACCAACCCCACCCCATAGCTGTAGTAGTCTCCACCCCTCAACTCTCGGAAGGCATCATGAAACTTATCGCCGATGCCATTCAGGCCCCCGGATGCCTGGAGGTTCAGCGAGGGAAACAGCTGATTCCGCGTATACTTCCTATAGATCTCCTTGTTGGTTAAGTCGAACTTGGCCTGGAGATATTCGGGGCGGAGTTCCAGGGCGCGCTTCAGGCTCTCCTCTTCCGAGAACCGTTGATCCGCCAAGGCCGGCTTGTCCGCAGGCTTGATCGGCCTCTCCCACATCTGGACATCTTTAGGCAGGTTCATCACCCTCCTCAGCCGGTCCTCCACGCTCTTGATCAAGTTTTCCGCCACGATGACTCCCTCCTCCCGGGAAGCCACCTCCGCCTCGGCTGCCACGATCTCCAAGGGAGCCAATACCCCGGCCTTGACCTTTGCCTTATTGATCTCCAATAACTCCTGAGCCAGCTTCAGGGATCGGCGATTGACCTCCAGGTTCTCGATGGCGGCGGCAAGATCCCAGTAGGAGGACTGAACCTCGGAAACGACGCCAAAGACCTGGTTGCGAAACTGCTGGAGCGAGATATTCCGATTATTGCGGGCGATGTTGATCTTAGTCGCGTTCACATCGATCCCGAAGTTCTTCAACAAGGGCTGGGTAAGGGTGAGCGAAAAGACAGAGGTGTAACTGGGATTGAAGTTATAGGAGTTGGCCACGATCTCGCGCTCCAGCAGAGAATACCACCGGCTATTCTCGAACTTGAGTTCATAAGAAGTGCCGGTGATCAATCTCTGCTTGAGCCCAACATCCCAGTCTCGAGTTTCATATTCATCGGGAACTATCTTGTACCCAGGCGCCAGGGTGAGATAGAAGCCTCCCCGGTTGGTAGGGATGCGATATTCACTGTAATCGGCCTCGGTATAGGCGAGGGGATCGAAGGCTCCCTTCTCCTTTCGGATCTCTTCCTCGCTCATCTTGGGATTGTAGCTCTCCACCGCAATGTCCAGATTGTTCTTGAGCGCCATGTTAATGCAGTCCTGAAGCGAGAGGATGAGGGTCTCGCCCCTACCCAATCCCACCTCCCCTCCCGGGGCATTTGGGGACCCCTCAGGTCCTCTTGCCTCTGCCAGGTAGTATCTGGCAATCCCGGAGGAAGCAGTCGAGACCTTCTCCCATCTTGACTCCTTCTCGGCATAAGCGAAAAATGAAACGCCCAGGAGCAAAGCCATGATCAATCCTGCTGAAACCAAGCCACATCTCTTCAATTTGTCTCCTCCTCTCTCATTTCCTTCTTTCTCTTCCACCACCCAATGCCAGATTGCTGCGCTGCTGTCATAGGGTGCTCATCTTCTCGCCTCCCTATGGTCACGTCCAAAAGAAAACACTGGGCACCTGGCCCGAAGATGACCCCAGCGGCTATGGGCGAATAATTCCTGTGAAGAATCGCGCCAACAAGACCATCCCGAAAAAGGCCTAACCTGGCCCTGCCCCCACTGTCAACGGACACGCAGCAAGAGAAGGGAGGGTGCATCTTGCAGGGCGGGCTCCGGTCGGGAGGCCTGATAAAGAAGGGCTGGCGAAGACGAAGACAGAAGATTCTCGGTGAGACCATTTGCCGGCAGAGTTCAGAGGATTCCTTTCCCGCGGCTGGAAAGCCAGTTCTATGTCAGGTCGCTACCTTCTCACCGATCCTTCGTTCCGTCCCGCTGATGAGTCTCTGGATATTCTCGCGATGGCGCAAGTAGATAAGGGCCGCAGAGATCAGGGAGAACAGGACCTGGGGCCGAGAGGCCCGCAAAATATGAACCCAAAGGACTAAGCTCGCACTGCCGATCAAAGCGGCCAATGAGGTGTACCGAGACACGGCCGCCACGGCGAGATATACAGCTAAGGCGAAGAACGCGATATGGGGCATGAGGGCCAGCGCGGCGCCAAAACTGGTGGCTACTCCCTTCCCCCCTCGGAACCCGACGTAAGCGGGCCAGTTGTGGCCGATAATCGCCGCGACCCCTGCGGCCACCAACCAGGGCTCAGGAACTTCGAAAAGGCGCCCCAAGAGGACTGACACATACCCTTTCATGAGATCTCCCCCCAGGGTCAGGAGGGCCGCCCTCCTCCCCAGGGTCCGCAGGACATTGGAGGTACCGATATTGCCGCTCCCGTGGTCCCGGATATCGATTCCTCTTTGCAGGCGGGCGATGATCAGGCCAAAGGGGATCGCCCCCAAAAGATAGGCGGCCAAACACGAAAAAATGCCAGGAATCATTCTAAGCTGCTCCGGAGGAATTTCGCTGCATAATCAAGGCCCGAGACGACGGTCAGGACGAGGGCAACCCAAGCGGCAACCAGGCCGAGGGGGGCCTGCAGGATGAGGAGAACGATGGCCAGGATCTGACTGAGCATCTTATACTTCCCCCACCAGCTCGATGCCACCACCACATCCCCAGAGGCCGCAATCCCCCGCAGGCCGGTAATCGCCAGTTCGCGACAGACGATGACCACCACCATCCAGGCCGGAATCTGGCCGCTCTGCACCAATGAGATAAATGCCGCGGAGATCAATAATTTATCCGCGAGCGGATCTAACAACTTCCCCAAGGTGGTAACCTGCCGGGTCCGGCGGGCGATATGGCCGTCCAGCCAGTCGGTAAAGGAGGCGGCCAGAAAGATAACAGTGGCGATGATGCGATTGATATGGGAAGAGGAGATGAGGAACACGACCAGGAGGGGAACCAGAAAGATCCGGCCCAGGGTCACTTTGTTTGGAAGATTGAGGGCTGTTCCTTTCCTCATTGCCTTTTATTCATTATATCACTGCGGGAGCCGACATTGTCAAGCTAAGCCAACTGGGCGCACCAACGGACATGGTCCCTTCTTTACATGCCCAATCTCGGGAAGCTAAGACCTCCGCTCGTCCCTTTCCAGCAAGACCACTGTCTCCAGATGAAAGGTGTGAGGGAAGAGGTCCAAGGGTTGGATCTGTCGACATTCGTACCCTCTTGCCATCAGGCGACCCAGGTCCCGAGCCAAGGTGGTTGGGTCACAGGAAATATAGATGATTCGCGGCGAAGCAAGGCCTAACAGGCCCTCCATGGCGTGACGCGTGAGGCCAGAGCGCGGAGGGTCCAGGATGACAGGGTCATAACTTCCTTGCGCCAAGTGTCCAAATAAGGCTTGCTCTGTGGTCCCATGGATGATTTTCGCGGATGGGAGCTTGTTCCTTTGTGCATTCTCTTGGGCCAAGGAGGCCGCCTCGTGATCCGCTTCTACCCCCACGACCTCCTTCGGCTGTCTCACCAGGGGGAGGCAAAAGGTACCCACCCACAATAAAGGTCCAACGCCCGTTCCGTTTGCTCAAATCCCACCCAACCCTCCATCACCTGGAAAATGGTCTCCGCCCCTGCCTCTCCTGCCTGACAGAAAGAAGAGGTGGGGCCCACCCTCAGCTCTAACCCCCTCAGAGCCATGTTCACATGAGCAATCCCTGCCTGATCATACGTCCTGCCATCTCGGCCCCAAGCCAGGGCAATTCCGCCCAGGTGGGGGAAGACCTCCTTCAATCTGTGATAGAGCAATCGCAGGGCTGCGCGGGAGCTGGGGGGCGTGATCAGGGTCAGCAGGATTTCCGCTCCCGGGAACCCTCGCTGCATCCAGATCTCCCTCAACGAAGGATAAAGCTGGGCCAGGCTTGGATGGTTGAGTCCTCTGAGGCTGCGGTAGATCTCCTGCAAGTCAGGGTGAAGTAAGGGGCAGATATCGATCGCTTCCAGGGCCCGAGAGCGAGCGCGGTAAAAGCCGAGCCGGCTTTGATTCCCTTCCACCTCTACCTTGATCTGGGCCCGAGTGCGGTAGGCCTGCGGCGGCGAGACAGGGAGGATCCCCGATATCGCCAATCCTCCTCTCCTCGCCAGAGGGGCCAGAAGCTCCTGCAGGATCGCTTCCTTCCACTGCCGTTGAGCGGACAGCGACAAGTGCTGCCATTGGCATCCTCCGCAGGAGGGGAAATGTTTGCAAAAAGGGGATACGCGCTCCGGGGATGGAGATAGGATCTCCTCTATCTCAGCCTCCAGGTAATGGCTTCTTGTCTGGCTTACGCGAGCCCGGATGCGGTCTTTTGGTGCGGAAGCAGGCACCAGTACCACCATTCCCATCCAACGAGCGAGCCCTACACCCCGGAAGATGAGCTTTTCAATCTCCAATTCCAAGGAATCGCCTATCTGCGGGGAGCATGAGACCGTTCCTTCCATCTAGGCGGGTCGAATCCCGTAGGCCTTCAGTTTGCGGTGGAGATTGCTTCGCTCGATGCCTAGTTTTTCCGCGGTGCGTGAAATGTTCCAGTTGTTGGCCCGCAGCCCTTCCAGGATGTACTCCTTTTCGAACTGCTCTCGCGCTGATCGAAGCGTATCCTCCTTCAGGGCATCTCCTCCCTCGGTGAATGATGCGGGCCGAAGCGAGCTCTTGATGTCGGCGCATGAGATGGTCTGGGAGCCAACCATGATGATCAGCCTCTCGATCAGGTTCTTCAATTCCCGAACGTTTCCTGGCCATGAGTAATTGGCGAGGAGCTCCATGGCCTCCCCACTGACCTTCTTTTCTCGTCTGCCATATTCCTGGGAGAATTCGCTCAGGAAATGATCTACCAGCAGCGCTATGTCCTGCTTCCTCTCCCGAAGGGGAGGAACATAAAGGGGAACTACATTCAGCCGATAATAGAGATCCTCCCGAAGTCTTCCCGCCCGGATTTCCTGCTCCAGGTCCTTATTGGAGGCGGCGAGGACCCTTACATCCACCACGATGGCATCGACCCCTCCCACCCTTTCGAACCGCTGTTCCTCCAGTACGCGCAGGACCTTGGCCTGCGTTCTCAGGCTCATATCCGCTACCTCGTCCAAGAAAAGCGTTCCGCCATCTGCCAACTCGAACTTGCCCCGGCGCCTGGCGGTGGCTCCCGTGAAGGCTCCCTTTTCATGTCCGAAGAGTTCACTTTCGATAAGATCTTCGGGGATCGCCGCACAGTTGACCTCCACAAAAGGCCTCTCCTTGCGCAGGCTCCCTTGGTGGATCGCCCTGGCCACCAATTCCTTTCCCGTCCCACTCTCCCCACGAATCAGAACCCGTCCATTAGTTGGGGCCACGGAGTGGATCATCTGCTGAATCTCTCGAATGGCTGCGCTCTTGCCGATGATCTCGTAGCGCTTCTGAAGGCTTTGGCGGAGTTGAAGATTTTCCTTCTCCAGACGGACCTGATCCAGGGCGTGTCGAACCGCCAAGAGCACTCTCTCCAGGGAGAGCGGCTTCTCAATGAAGTCATACGCCCCCAACTTGGTTGCCCGAACCGCAGTTTCGATGGATCCATGCCCGGAGATCATGAGCACCGGCAGGTCGGGGTTCAGCCTCTTCATCTCTTCCAAGGCAGCAATCCCGTCCATCCCGGGAAGCAATATGTCTAACAGGACCAGATCGGGTGGAGTCTGCCGGACCCGGTTCAGGGCTTCCTCTGCCGACCCTACGGAAGAGGCATGATATCCTTCATCGCGCAGGATCCCCTCCAGGGAGCTGCGAATATTCGGCTCATCGTCTACCACTAAGAGGTCTTCCCTACTCATTGCCATCCCCCTTCGGGCTCCCTGCAAAAGATCCTTCCGGCAACGCCGGAAATTCCACGATCATCCGTGTCCCCCTGGGCCAATTGTCCTCCACCCGGATGCGACCCGAGTGTTCGCTCACGATCCGATGCACGATGGCCAGGCCCAGTCCAGTTCCCCCTTTCGTCTTCGAAAAATAGGGCAAAAAGAGCCTCTCTTTATCTTCGGGGGCAATCCCCAGGCCAGTATCTGCAACCTCCACGACCACCAAGGAGGCCTCCGCCGAATATCGAGTGGACACTTCAATCGTTCCCCCTTTCTTGATGGCGGAGATGGCATTGTCCACCAAGTTGATCAAGGCCCGCCTCATCTGGGCTGCATCCAGATTCACCAGGGGCAGGTGCGGAGCCAAGGCTTTGCGAATCAACGATCTTTTCGCGAGTCCCGCATACAGCTGTAATACCCTCTCCACGATCTGATTCAGGTCATCCGGCTTCAATTCAGAGGAGGGCATGCGGGCATAACGAGAGAACTCGCTCACCAGTTCTTTGAGCCCTTCCACCTCCTGGATGATGGTATCGGTGCACTCTACGATGACGCCTTCATAGTCTGGGGACCGCTCCAGGAATTTTTTGCGCAGCCTCTGGGTGGATAATTGGATGGGAGTCAAGGGATTCTTGATCTCATGGGCGATACTCCGTGCCACCTCCCTCCAGGCCATAGCCTGTTGGGCCTTCAGCAATTCCGTGAGATCATCGAACACCACCACCATGCCCCGGTATCTCCTCTCTTCATCATGCAGGCCTGCGATGCTGACCACCAGGGTGCTCAGTCTGCCGTTCACATGCAGATTCACTTGTTGGCCCGAGCTTTCGCTTCCCTCTTCAGCCATCCTCCTGATCAAGTTGCCGATCGGGTTCAGATCGGGATGGGAGAAAACCTCTTTATGGCTCTTGTGCAGAGCCTGTTCAGAAACCAGGTTCAGCATGCTGAGGGCCGCCCGATTGATGGTGTTAATGTGACCCTTCTCGTCCAGAGAGAGGACTCCGGCTGTCACATTCTCCAGGACCGCCTCCATGTAGATTCGCCTCTGGTCCACTTCGATATTCGACCTGCGCAGATCCAGATAGGCCGTCTCCAGCTCCACCTTGGACCGAAGCAGATCCCGGGTCATCTGGTTGAAGGACTCCACTAACATTCCCACTTCGTCATCGGCACTCGCCTCCACCTGATAGCCCAGATTTCCCGCAGCCACCTCGCGGGTCCCCTCTGCCAAGAGCTGGATCGGAACCGTGATCCTCCTCGCCATGTGAATCGCCGCCCAAATGGCCGCGAACATAACCAGCAGGGTGATCATCAGGAAGACCATGAGATACAGGCTCTTGATCGGGTCCTGAAGCATCTTCAGCTGGTTGTATTCTTTGAAAGCGGTGGTAACCTCGTTCACAGTCTGGGAGAGGCCGAAGGGGAGAACCTGAACAGAGACCACTGCTCCGATGATCCTCTTGGGGTCCTTCGCGGAGCGAATGGGAACCACGGCCCGAATCAGATCCTTATCTTCTACCTGATGGGACTGGGAGAGCTCTTCTCCTTTGAGTCCCTGCCTGGCCCATTTCAGGGTTGAAAAGCGGCGGACCTTGGGATCGCGAGCGGCCGCTACCTGCCTTCCCTGCTGATTGTAGACGACAAGGAGCCCCATTTGGTCCTCACTCTGTTTCTCTCTGACCAGCTGCCTCAACTGAGAATAGTCTCTTCCCTCCAGGAGGTCCTCCCTCTCGATCCTCTTCGCGATCTCCTCCGTCAGGGAGAGGGTCCTTCCCTCGGTCACCTGAAAATAGCCACGGGCAATCTCCATGGACTTACGAATGGAATTCTCGACCTGCACATTGAACCAGCTCTCCACGCTGATGGTGATAAAATTCGAAGCCACCAGGAAGAGTACGATGGCAGGGATGAGAGAGAGAACGACAAAGGCCGCCACCAGCCGGGTGCGAAAACGAGAGCCGATCACTCTGTTTTTGCGTTCGATATAGATCTTGAATAGACTGCGAAAGACCAGGAGGATGAGGATCAAGAGCAGGATCAGGTTGACATTGAAGAGCGCAAAGATGAGGATGTTGCCGGCAATGGGGGTGGGAAGGCGGAGCTGCTGAATGAACACCTGGATGGCAGTCAATACGATCAGCGAGGCAAGGATCCCAAAGGAGATCAGCCGATTTCTTCTCTTTTTTCTTTCTATCTCCTGGACCATTCAGGATCTCCCCAGAGGAATTGGGTTCTGGACCTCACTTGCTGGCCTCATCTGCCAATCTGAAAGAGGGCGGAGTCCGCCCAGGGCGTATCGAAGTCCCAGAAGGAGACGAAGAAGAATAGAACGTTCAGGGGGAAGAAGAGCTTGATCGACCGGATCTCTGCCCTCACTTGGACATAATACAGCTCACCAGACTTCAGTTCTCGATAGGAGGCCAGCCTGATTCCCTCCAACGAATTCATCCAGCGCCTGATCTCCGCGAAGTCGTTGGTGATGCGATTGAGGATCTGGCTTCCCCTCTGGGTAGTAAAACTAAATCGGTCCTTCAGGGGGTCATAGATCACGGTCTGCTTCACGATGAGACTGGATACCTCCTCATCCGCCCAGAGATTTCTTTGCCTTACCAATCGCAAATAGAAGGTAAAGGAGGTGGAGACGCCATTGACGATGCCCTCTTCTATCTCCTTGGTAAAGGCATTCCTCAGGGTAGCGAAGACGAGGAGGTTCTCCGAAGATTGGGTGATGATGATATCCGTAATCTTGGCATTGGCTGCCTCTCCAACTGCAGGAGAGTAGAAGATAGAGAGGATGATCAGAGCTGGCCACAGGGCAAAACGCCCACGGAGTCTGACTCTCACCGCGGAGCCCCTTTCACCTCCCAGACGGGCGGATAGAGAGGAGGGGACAAGGAATCCTTAAGCCTTCCATCAGAATCAGGGAACGGACCTATCTTGATTAACTATATGGGAAAGGCCCAAGGAATGCAAGGACAAACTGGTAGGGAGGGGTAGTAGGGGTGGGAACTTGCCCTAAAGGGCGGGCTTCTCCACGATCTCCCCAGGGGAGAGCAGGGGGGTGACCAGCTTCTCAATCACCGTGGGAAGGGAGGAGCCTGCCCTCCTGGGAGCCAGCTGTTTTTGGATCTCTTGCACCAGCTGAACGTGCAGTTCATGGCCAGCTCCATAGGCGATCAAGGTCCCCACCAACGGCTTTCCCAGAAGGTAGAGGTCGCCAATCACATCTAACACCTTGTGGCGCACCAACTCATCACGCCACCGAAGGCCTCCATTCAGAATCCCCTCCTCAGTGATCACCACCGTATTTTCCAGGGAACCGCCTTGGGCAAGCCCCATGGCCCGGAGGCGCTCCACATCCTGTAAAAATACATAGGTGCGAGAGGGGGCAATATTCTCCATGAAGGTCTTACGGGACAGGTTATAGGCTACCGACTGTTCCCCCAGGAATGGATATCCGAAGCTCATGGTGTAGAAGACCATGAGCTTCTCCGAAGGCACCAGCTGCAGGAACCGAATGCCATCACTTACGACGATCCGCTCCTTCACCTTCAAAAAGGTCTTGGCGGCAAATTGCCTTCTCCTCTGTGCCTTTTGCAGAAGCTCCACCCAGGGACGGGCGCTGCCATCCATGGCCGGGACTTCAGGCCCCTCGAGATCGATCAAACAATTGTCAATCCCCATGCCCGCCAAGGCTGCCATCAGATGCTCTATGGTGCCCACCTGGACCCCACCTTTTCCGATGGTGGTGGCGTGGCGGGTATCTTGAACATTCTCCGGAATGGCCTCCACCAAGGCGCGGGGATTCCGGTCGGTACGACGAAACACAATCCCATGGTCGATAGGGGCTGGCTTCAATGAGAGGGAAACGTTGAGACCGCTATGCAGGCCGATTCCTTGGCAGGAAACCTCTCGGGAAATGGTATGTTGATGGCTCATGCTCGACTTCTTCTATCTCCTACCTCTTCTATCCCCCACCTGATGAGGGCGAAGGGAGGCCCTCGCTTCAATAACTCCCGCAGCAAGGAATGTGCCAATCGATTTCCGCCCCCACTTGATTCCTCCCTGACCCATCACTGGGGGGAAAAGGAGCCCTACCAGGAGAATTTAGCGAGCCAGTAACTGTATCATTTATTCAACGGATTGTTGCTTTCCTGCGAAGGCCTCCCGCGGTAGAATCGGAGAAGGAGCCTTTGCAGCACTTCCTGGCATCCCTGATCTTTGATCGGGGAGAGAATAGCCCGTACCCTTTCCTTCTGCTGCGCGCCTAACTCCTCTTGGGGGCGGCAGGGGAACGGATCCCCATCTTTAGGTTGGCCCAATAGAGGCCTCACTTCTCCGACTCGCAGAATGATTTCATAAATGGCAGCTTTGTCCAGCTTCCTATTCAGCTCCATGAGGATCTGATGCTTGAGGAAGTTGAGCTGGTGGAGCCACATGGAATCCTCCACCGCCACGAAGAGTCGTCCCCCTCGGACATGGATGGGCTGGGCGTGATGGCAGATTTTGGGCCCTACCACTTCGCTCCACAGGGAGAAGACCTGGTGCTGTTTCACCTTCGCCTCCAGCCCCAGTCGCCTGAGGGTATCATCCAAAACGGAGCTAATGGGAACTGGGCTCCTGAGTCTGCTTCTCACCTCGATGGCTCCACCTTTCTCCCAGGATGGAAAGCATTCCTGCCCACCTTGCTCACCCTGTCTCAGGCGAATCCGCCTTCACCATTCTCAAGCTGGCGTCTATGGCGAGGTTCGCCAACTGATCGGCTCTTCTGTTCTCTTGTCGCGGGATCCGCTGGAGTCGGAAATCGACAAACCCTCTGGCTAGAGCAAGCACCTCCTGAAAGAGGCCCATGAGCCTCGCACTCTTCACGCGATAGCTACCCTGCATCTGTCGGAATACAAGCTCCGAATCCGTCCTGACCTGAACCCTGTCCGCTCCCATCTCCTTCGCCTTTTTCAGGGCAAAAAGGAGGGCCCAGTATTCAGCGGCATTGTTAGTGGTCTCTCCGATGTAAACGGATTCCTCAGCCAGCAGTTCCCCCCTGAGCCCCAAAACGGCGATGCCAATCCCGGCCGGACCCGGATTTCCCCGCGAGGCACCGTCGACATACATGACCAGCGCCAATGGTTCCTTCATTCCTTCCAATATAGGATGCGATTGCAATTCGAACAGGCCAGGATTCGATCGTTTCTCTTCGCCTCTTGGCATGCCTGGGGCGTCAAGGTAACGAAACAACCCGAACAGGAACGGTCCCTCACTGGAACCACGGCCAATCCCTGGCGAACTTCATAGATGCGTGCATAGGTCTGAACCAGCTCAGGATCCATACCGGATACCCTCTTGAGCCGGTCTTCCAGCAGGCCAAAGAGCTGCGCCTCCGCCTCCGCCAGTCTCCTCTCCCACTCCCTCTTTTGCTGCTCGCAGGCTTCCCTCTCCCTCTTCAATGTCTCCGTTTCCCTATCTACCTCTTTCCCCCGCGCATCGATCATCTCCAAGGCCTCCAGGACCTCATCCTCCAAGGTGGATTGTTTCTCCTTGAGGGCCTCGATTTCGTGGAGGATGGCAGAATATTCCTTATTGGTCTTCACCTCCAAGAGCCGACCTTGCCGTTTTTTCATCTCTGCCACCTGATGATCCAACTCTCTCTCCTTGCTCCTCCTCTTCTTCTGCAGATCCTCCAGATCCTGTCTGATCGCCTTCAGCCGGGACTCCTCCTCCAGATACCCCTGCTGCAAAGTCTGGATCTTCTGAGGGATCGCCTCCTTTTCCTTCAGAAGCTGAGCGATGGCCGTATCCAATTCCTGAAGCTCAATCAACAAGTTCAGCTGCTTCTCCACCCCGATTCTCCCTTCAAAGCCCTCCCTCAAGGGCACCCTGCTGGACAGGATCGCGGAGGGGAAGTAACTCTTCCCCTCCTTTCTCTGGTGGGCCCACCAGGACTCGAACCTGGGACCAACCGGTTATGAGCCGGTGGCTCTGACCAACTGAGCTATGGGCCCCACTCTCCTCCTGAACGTCCTTCCAACATCCATCACCATTCTACCTGCTGAGGAGATCATCTTGGGGGCAGGGATCTATCCCTCCATAAAGCTCTTCAACTTTCGACTCCGGGTAGGATGCCGCAGCTTACGGAGTGCCTTCGCCTCGATCTGTCGGATCCTCTCCCGGGTCACCTCAAAGCGCTGGCCCACCTCCTCCAGCGTATGGTCGCAGCCGTCCCCGATCCCAAAACGAAGGCGCAGCACACTCTCCTCCCTCGGCGTCAAGCTAAATAGTACATCCTCGGTTTGCTGCGTCAAATTCCCGCCGATCACTGCCTCCAAGGGGGACACAGCCCCCTTGTCCTCGATAAAATCTCCCAGGTGGCTGTCCTCCTCCTCCCCAATCGGGGTCTCCAGGGAAATCGGTTCCTGGGCAATCTTCAATACCTTCCTCACCTTGTCCACGGGCAGGTCGATCTTCTCCGCGATCTCTTCCGGGATTGGTTCTCTCCCCTTCTCCTGGACTAACTGGCGGGATGCCCGAATCAACTTATTGATCGTCTCGATCATGTGTACGGGGATTCTAATCGTGCGCGCCTGATCGGCAATGGCCCGCGTAATGGCCTGGCGAATCCACCAAGTTGCATAGGTACTGAACTTATATCCTCTCTGGTATTCAAATTTGTCCACCGCCCGCATCAGGCCGATGTTACCCTCTTGGATCAGATCCAGGAACTGGAGCCCCCGATTGGTGTATTTCTTCGCGATGCTGATGACCAGTCGCAGATTGGCCTCCACCATTGCCTTCTTGGCTTCGAGAACTTTCCTTTCTCCATTGGTGATGGCAAGCAGTAACTCCTTCAGTTCCGCGTTGGGGGTCTCCGCTTCTTGCTCCGCCCGCTTGACCTTTCTCAATCCATTCTTGTAAGACTTCTCCAACTCGCTCATCCGGTCCTTTTTGATCCGGAACTTCATGCAGAGGGCCTCCAGAGGTGGCTGTTTCCGATTGGGATCGAAGATCTTTCGGCATTCCTGGGGAGAGGTCCGCAGTGTCCTCTCCACTTCGGCCATCTCGCTCTCACCCTGCTCGATCCTCTCCAGCAGGTTCTTCATCCGGGCCACAATGCGGTCGATCACTTTCTGGTTGAGGTTCAGCTTCCCCAGCAAGCCCGCCTGATGAGAACGCAGGCGGGCGATCTGCTTTGCAATCTCTGCTCCTTTTTCCCCTCTGCGCACCGTCCCGGATGGACCCAGGAGTTTCTTCCTCAGATCGTCGATCTTCTCCTGATCTGTCTTCAGTCCTTTCAAGACGGGCGTGACCTCCGCCAATAGTTCCTTCTCCTTCTGCTCCGAGGTCTCATCGAATTCGTTGAGACTAATGATGTCCCCCACTCGCAGCCGGCCGGAGAGGAGGCGCTCTGCCAGGAAGATAATCTCCCTCACCGCCACCGAGGCCCGGCAGACGGCACTCGTCACCTCCGCTCTCCCCGCTTCGATTCGCTTGGCAATGCGAATCTCCCCCTCCCGCGTGAGAAGGGGAGTTTTGGCCATTTCGCGGAGATACATCCGGACCGGATCGTCGGTGTGGCCGATGGGAGCTGGGGTTAGATCCAGTTCTGCTCCCGCAATCTCCTCTTCCTCAGGCGCCTCGATGGATTTGACCACCTTAGCCTTTGCCGGCCCGTCAATAATTTCAATATCCATCTCCCCGAAGAGGGTAATGATATCGTCGATCTGTTCGGAAGAGGTAATGTCCTCGGGCAGGATGCTGTTCATCTCCTCGTAAGTCAAAAAGCCTTTTCTCTTCCCCAAGGAAATGAGCTCTTTCACCTCTGTGAGCTGTCCACGATTGGCCATCGACCTTGCTCCCCCTCCATATATCAAGTAAAAAGAACCCTCTAAGTTTGACGCTTACTTTTCAAAGAGGGGTGTTCTCTCATGAGCTCTAAGACAGCCATGGAGTCCCCTGCCTGTTCCGCTTCCTGGATTCTCCGTCGCAAATCCCTTTTGCTCGCCCTCTCCCTTCGCTCCTTCATTCTCTTCACGCAATCCCTAAAGGCCGCCTCCGCATTCTCCAGTCTCTGGGCTCCTCTGGCCCATATCCCGGTACAGAGGTTCCTCACCTCTTCATTTGCATTCTGGCAGATGGCCTGTCGGAATTCTCTCTCTCCTCCCATCTCATATTGGAAGAACAGGACAAAAACCCTCTGCAGTTGCGGATCCGATAGCAGAGAAGGATCCAGGAGCTCAGCCCACCGTTTCCCTTTCTCCGGATGCAGGAGGGCAATCTCCAGGGCCTGTCGTTCTTCCGCGGGGAAAGAGACGGAGATCGGGGTGGAGGGGATGCCAGACTTTGCCTCTCCTCTCCTCATCTCTTTCATCTCCTGCAACAAGAGATCCTCCCTCAAACCCGACCTCTCGGCCAGTTGGCTCAGGTACTTGGCACCTGATAAGCGGTCTTTCATCTTGGCCAGCATGGGCAGGATCGCTCGCACCTTCCGAACCTCCTCTCGGATCCCTTCCTGCGGTTCCTCTTCCCCTTTCAGGCCCCACAAAAAATCCATCCAATCCAGAGACCGATCAAGTACCTCCCCCATCGCCGCTCGCCCCTCTTTCTGCAAGAGGCTATCCGGATCATGGCCCAGGGGAAGCTCGGCCACCTTCAGAGAAAACCCCCGCTCCAGCAGCAATTCGGCGCTCCTGATGGATGCCTTGATTCCTGCCGGATCCGAATCGAAGAGCAGGATCGCTCGCTCCGTATAGCGCCTCAGAAGTTGAGCCTGGCCGGAGGTTAAAGAGGTGCCCAGGGAAGCCACCGTATGATTCCAGCCGAAGATGTGCATGGAAATGAGGTCGAAGTATCCCTCCACGATCAATGCCTTGCCTTCTTCCCGAATCCGCTTGTTGGCGCAATTGAGGCCATACAGGGTCTCACCCTTATTGTAGATGGGGCTGGCGGGGGAATTCATGTACTTGCTCTCCCCATCGGAGAAGGCCCTGCCACCGAATCCGAGGATCCTTTCCTGCGAATCCAGGATGGGAAACATCAGCCGATCGCGAAAGCGGTCGTGAAAGGACCCGGGTTGGTGACCCGCAAGTATGAGGCCCGCTGACTCCAGGAGAGGAAAGGCCTTGCCTTTCCCTCTCATATGCCGCAGAAGGCTGTCCCAAGAGGCAGGAGCGTATCCCAAGAGGAACTGATCCCATATCCCCTCTGCGATCCCCCGGGACTTCAGGTAGCTCCGGGCCTTCCCCGCCTCCGGGGATCTTCGCAGCTCTCCGGCAAAGAACTCGCAGGCCAGCCGGTTGACCTCATACAGGTCCAGCTTGGAGGGAGAGGAGTCACTGGCCCTTCCATAGCTCTTCTCGGGAAGGCGAATGCCCGCACGGTCGGCCAAATGGCGAACTGCCTCGGGAAAACTGAATCTCTCCACCTTCATGAGGAAGGTGAGGGCATTTCCTCCCTCGCCACAACCGAAGCAATGATAGATCTGCTTGTCTGGAGAGACCGTGAAGGAGGGTGTCTTTTCGGAGTGGAATGGACAGAGAGCGCGGTAGTTCTTCCCGGAGAGTCTGAGGGGAAGATGGGCAGAGATGATCTCGACGATATCCGTTCCGGAAAGGATCTCCCGAACGGTCTCTTCACTGAAATTGGCCACAAGAATCCCTCTAAGGCTTGATCCTCACAATCGTTGCGCCGGCTCCTCCCTCATGGAAGGAAGCCAGGTGAAAATCCTCCACCATGGGATGCGTTCTCAGCATCTCCTCAATGCCTTTGCGCAAGACTCCAGTTCCCTTTCCGTGAATCAGCCGAACCTCTCTCATCCCTACCAGAGCCGCCTGATCGAGATATCTTTCCGCTGCGAAGATCGCCTCTTCCCTGCGTTTTCCGATGAGGTTCAATTCGGCTCGAATCTCATCCTCTCCTGTCCGCTCGCTTCCCAGAGGCAGGAGGCCCGATGAGGGGCGTTCCTTCTCGGCGAATGCGGGCTCCAGCTCAATGGAGGGGATCCGGAGCCTCCCCAACTTCACCTGGACCTCCACCATTCCTTGCCCATCGGCATCCTCCACGACCAGGCCCCGTTGCCGGAGTCCCCGTATCCAGACCCTTTGCCCCCTGGCCCACGCCTTCTTTTCTCCTATTCCAGCTTCTTTCCCTCTCCCCCTCTCAGGCTCGCCGAATCCCGCCTCAACCAGATCCTCGGCCAGGGCAGACAGGGTCTGCTGCCCTGCTTTAATAGATTCACGAGAGGCGTTCTGAACTCGCAGCTCCTGAATCACTGCCTCCATCTGCCGTCGGGCCTGAGCAAGAAGATTTTCCATCTTTCTTCTACCTTCCTGCTCGATGACCCTCCTCTTTTCCTGGGCCTCCCGGAGGAGCGTTTCATACTCCTCCCTCAGTCGGGAGGCCCGACCTGCCTCCTCTTCCACCTTCTTTCGATGCTCTTCGATGAGGAGTCCTTCCTCGCGAATCCGCCTCAGCATGGCATCCCAGGTGACGATCTCCGACTTCAAGAGCCCCCTTGCCCTCGCCGCTACCCCTGGCTCTATGCCTAACTGCTGGGCAATATCGAGGGCGTAACTTCGTCCTGGGATTCCTATATTTAATTTATATAGCGGCCTCAGGGTGTCAAGGTCAAATTCCACAGAGGCATTCTCCATCCCGGGGTGCGAATAGGCGTGCGCCTTGATCCCATCCTGGTGGGTGGTGGCCACGGTCATGGTCCCCCTCCGATACAGATCCTCCAAGATGGCAATCCCCAGGGCTGAGCCCTCCTCCGGATCGGTGCCGGAGCCCAGTTCATCCAACAGGGCCAGGGAGCGATGATCTGCCTCTCGCAGGATCTTGGCAATCTGCAGGATATGGGAGGAGAAGGTGGAAAGGCTCTGCTCGATATCCTGCTCCTCGCCGATGTCGGCAAAGATCTGAGAGAAGAAGGGGATCTCGCTATCGGCAGAGGCGGGGATATGCAACCCGGCCATGGCCATCAGGGTGAGCAGCCCCAGGGTCTTCAGGGCTACCGTCTTTCCGCCCATATTGGGGCCCGTGATCACCAGGACCCGCTGGGGATCTCCCAGAAACAGATCGATAGGCACCACCCCTTCGCTCTTTCCCGCTCCTGTGCCCCTGCCCTCTATCTTCTTGATCAGAAGGGGATGACAGGCTTGCCGAAGGCGAACGGACCCCCCTTCCCCAGTCACGGGCTTCTTCGCCTTCAGCCTCTCTGCCAGGGAGGCCTTCGCAAAGGCCAAGTCCAGGTGGATCATGGCTTCCACTGCGGGCCGAATCTCAGGGGCCCTTTCCCTCAATTGCTGGGTGAGATCTGCCAGGATCTTCCTCACCTCCTCCTCTTCCTGCAGCCGCAGACGCCTGAGCTGGTTATTGTCATCCACGGCGGAGACGGGTTCCACAAAGAGGGTCTGACCGCTCGCCGATTGATCCTGGATGAAGCCCTTGAGAGCCAACTTGAAGTTGGGCTTGACGGGAATGACATAACGATCGTTGCGGAGGGTGATAATGGGTTCTGCGATCACCTTCTGGTAGGCAGGGGAGGAGAGGAGACCCTGCAATTTCTCCCTGGTCCTCTCCCGAAGCGAAAACGCATCGTGGCGAAGCTTCCTCAGGCGCGGGCTGGCAGAATCGAGGATCTCTCCCTCCTCGCCGATACAGGCTCCAATCCGCTCCTGGAGTCCTCGCTGCGGAAGGATAGAGGAGAAGTATCCTTCCAGTAATGGAAAGGAGGGGGAGAGGGACCGGAAATAGGATTTCAATTGGCTCGCCGCTGCCAGGACGCTTTCCACCTCTTTCAGCTCGCAGGCAGAGAGGAGAGCTCCTTCCATCTCGGACCGATCCAGGAGAGGCCAAATCTCCTTCAAGCCGGCCAAGGGAGGGTCGCCGGCGGAGGCAATCATGCACCGCATCTCCTCGGTCTCCTCCAGGGATCGCTTGATCTCCCCCAGATCCGTGAAGGGAAGCAGACGGAAAGCTCGCTCCTTGCCCGGAAAGGAGAGCGCCTCCCCGGCCAACATCTCCTGGACGGCCCCAAACTCCAGCACCGTTAAGGCATGGGGATCGATCATACCGTTGACGATCCTTTACGAGGGATCCTGCGAAAACCGGAGCAGGGGATGATCTCCAGCCCTCCTCCCTTCTCCAGCTCATCGAGGAGCAGATTGAATCCCAAGGAGTCGCTGGGGATGTGGCCAGCGACGACCACATTGAGGTGGTACTTCTCCGCCTCGGCGCGATGTTCTTCTCCAATATGCATCCCCACAATGGTACCCACCTCGGTCCGGGCGATCTTCTCAAAGGCCTCCTTGGAGCCTCCCGTCCCCCCTGTCATGTCCACGAATACCTTTCCTGTCCTCCTCTTCTCCGATCCCAGCAAGACGGTGGGCCCGCCATGGTTGCGAATTCCCTCTTGATATTCCGGAATCCCCTTCAGGATCTCCAGCACCTCCTTGACCAGGAAGGGCTTCTCCTCATCCATTCGTCTCTGCAGGTAGGTGGTGACCATGTTATCGGCAGGGGTATGGACGCAGAGAAACGGGATGTCCAGGAGGGCAGCCACATCGGTCGCCCGGGTGTGGTTGGATGGCATGACCTTGCGCTGTACCTCTTTGATCCTCCCCTCCAGGATCCCTTCCGCCACGGCAATGGGAACCCCAAATTTGTGAAGGATATCCGCCTGCATCCCCATGACCTCATAGAAGGAGGCCAGGGCCCTCCCCTCGGGGTGATGGGAGAGGATGAGATCGACTTTCCTTCCCCTGTCGGCCAGCCGATCGGCCAGCAGCACCTCCCCCACCTCCATATCGATCCCGGCCAACATTCGATGGACCTCTCTCTCCCGGTCTCCATAGAGGAGGCGGGTATCGGCGTAGGGGTTGCTCAGGCGCTCCAGATCGAACTCTCTCTTTTGATCCTCTTTCAGCTCCTCATACTCCTTCCTGGCCCTCTCCAGCTCTCTTTTTGCCACCTCTTCGGCACGAGGATCATTTTTCATCCCCAACAGTACCGCCTGATCGTAAATTTCTCCCAGTTTCACCGGAAAACCTCCTTCGCTCCCATCAGGGATCTATGATTTGCCATGAGGAAATGTAAGGTGATCTGATTTTAAGGAAAAAGGGGGAAAGGCAAGAAGCCCACACAGGCCCCTTGCCTTTCCCAAAGCCCTTCTCGAAGAATGGGAAGAGATCCCTTAATCGTCCCTACCTCAACTCCAATCCTATCTTTTGAGGAGTGTTTCTTTCACTCGCTCGCTAACCAGCTTGCCATCCACCCTGCCCGAGATCTGAGGCATCAGGTGGGCCATGACCTTACCCATATCCTTGATGGAGGCAGCCTCCGTCGCTCTTATGGCTTCCTGAATCTTGCTGAAAAGCTCTTCCTCCGATAACTGGGGGGGCAAGAATTCCTCCAGAATCTTCAGTTCCGTCTCTTCCTTCTTGGCCAGATCCTCTCTCTTACCCTGGCGGTATTGAACGATCGCCTCCCTTCGCTGCTTGCAGGAGGAGCTAATGGCCTGTATGACCTCGGTATCGTCCAGAGGCCTTCCTTTCTCCACTTCCCGATTCTTGATAACTGCCCGCAGAAGGCGCAGGACCGATAGGCGCATCTTATCGCCCTCTTTCATGGCCCGCTGCTGTTCGGAAAAAAGCCGATCGGCAAGCGACATCCCTTACTCCTGGATCATGCGCATCTTCTTCGCCATCTTCTTTCGAGCTGCCATGGCCTTCCTCTTCTTGCGCACGCTGGGTTTCTCATAGTGCTCTCGCTTGCGCAGCTCGGAGAGGACTCCTGCTTTTTCGCATTGCTTCTTGAATCGCCGCAATGCGCTCTCAAAGGACTCGTCCTCTCGCACCTCAACGCTCGTCATGCTCTCCCACCTCCCTTGCCCCCTTGAAGTGGTCCTGCTTCCAAAGCGGACCTAAAAGCCTATTTTATCAGTATTTCTATACTTTGTTGCCATTCTTGTCAACGCTTTTTATCCCGGGGGCCACCCCATTCTCCGCCCTGCCAGCAGGTGGAGATGCAGGTGATCCACCGTCTGTCCCCCATGGGGATTGCAATTGATCACCAGTCGAAACCCGGAGCGATCCACCTTTCTCTCCCGGGCGATCTGAACAGCCACCAGCACCAATCGGCCCATCAGGGAAGCATCCTCTTCCCCAAGGTCCAGGAGGTTGCGGATGTGCCTCCTGGGGACAATCAGGACATGCAGCGGTGCCTGGGGACGGACATCCTGAAAGGCCAATACCCGGTCATCCTGGTAGACGATTTGGCGTTCCGCTTCATTCGCCGCCATCCGGCAAAAGGGGCAGCCCTCCACCTCATCCTCCTTTTGAGTAGACCTGATCGGGATCGAAGAGAGGGGGTTCCACCTCCTCCACCTGATCCCGGGAAGGGTGGTAGCGCCGAAAGAAGCAGGAGCGATGGCCGGTGTGGCACGCCGCCACCTCCTGCTCCACCTTCACCAGGATCGTATCCCCATCACAATCGTAAAGGATCTCCTTGACCCGCTGCAGGTGCCCGGATTCCTCCCCCTTTTTCCAGATCTTGTTGCGGGAGCGACTGAAGAAATGGGTGAATCCGGTCAGGAGCGTCTGCTCCAGGGAGTCCCGGTTCATGTAGGCCATCATCAGGACCTGGCCTCCCTCTACATCCTGAATGATGGCGGGAATCAGGCCCCTTTCATCGAATTTCACCTCATTTAAGATCTCCACGCTTCCATTCCTTTGAACATCGGCCCACCTTCCCTCACCGCTTGTAACCGATCTTGCGCAGAAATTCCTTCCGCTTCCTTACATCCTCCTCCCCCTCGACCCCCTTCGGGGAATAGCCATCCACCACTCCCAGTACGCCTCTTCCTTGAGCTGCCTCAGCCACGATTACCTCCACAGGATTGGCCGTGGCACAAAAGACGCTACAAACCTCGGCGCATGCCTTGATCCCGTTCAGGACATGAATGGGAAAGGCATCCTGGAGAACGATGGAGAAGAAATGGCCGCAGCCTACCTTCTGGGCAATGGAGGAGGCTGCATCCCTCATAGCTGGATCGTTCCCCTCCAATCGAATCAGACAGGGACCGGAGGCCTCGCAGAAGGCGACGCCAAATCGGCCTTGGGGCAGGTTACATGCCAGGACCTCATAAAGGTCCTCCACGCTCTTGATGAAATGGGTCTGGCCCAGGATCACATTGCAACCTTCAGCGATGTCGATCTTGACGGCTTCTATCTTCACCACCTTCTCCCTCCTTCACATCCTCACTGGAATTCCCCTCGCCCTCAGATATTCCTTGGCCTCCTGGATGCTGAACTCCCGATAATGAAAGATCGAGGCTGCCAACACCGCATCCGCCTTCCCCTCACCCAGGACCCGGAAGAGGTGATCCAGCGATCCCGCCCCCCCGGAGGCGATCACCGGGATGCTCACGGCCTGGGATACGGTTCGGGTGAGCTCGATATCGTACCCCTCCTTGGTCCCATCACAGTCCATGCTGGTGAGGAGGATCTCGCCAGACCCCAACTCCTCCCCTCTGCCGGCCCAGAGGAGGGCATCCAGGGAGGTGGGGACCCTCCCTCCCTCCACGTAGACCTCCCAGGAGAGGGGCGCGTCTTGCCTTCGTTTGGCATCGATGGCCAGGACGATACATTGGCTTCCAAACCTCTCCGCAGCTCGCCGAAGCAGCTCCGGATCTCTTACCGCCGCCGTGTTCAGCGAGACCTTGTCCGCCCCCGATCTCAGCAGCAGCGAAATATCCTCCAAAGAGGAGATTCCCCCTCCTACCGTCAAGGGCATGAAGGCCACCTCCGCGGTCCTTTTCACCACCTCCACCATCGTCGTGCGACCCTCAAAGGAGGCGGTGATGTCGAGGAAGACCAGCTCATCCGCCCCCTCCCGGTCGTAGACGGAAGCAACCTCGGCGGGATCTCCCACATCCCTCAGATTCAGGAACTTCGTCCCCTTCACCACCCTGCCCTGCGTCACATCCAGGCAGGGGATGATCCTCTTGGCCAACATGCTAACTTGCCTCCCGGGTCAAAGCGATCGCCTCAGCCAGATCGATGGCTCCCGAATAGAGGGCCTTGCCAATGATCATCCCCACCACCCCCTTCGGCTCCAGAGCCAGGATAGCCCGCACATCCTTCAGGCTGGAGATCCCACCGGAGGCGAGGAGGGGAACCGAGCTGGCCTCCGCTATCTCCCTCAGGGAGGGTAGATTGGGGCCGATTAGCATTCCATCTCGAGCTATATCGGTGTAAATCATGCCACTCAAGGCAAAACGGGAGGCCCCTTTCGCAAAATCGACGGCCTTGAGGGACGTCGGTTTGGTCCAGCCCTCCACCGCAATATACCCCCCCTTCGCATCGATCCCCAAAAGGATTCGTCCTGGGAATCGCTGGCAGGCTTTCCTCAAGAAGAGGGGAGAGCCCACGGCGCGGGTACCCAGAATGACCCGCTCCGCTCCCGCCTGGCGAACGGAGGCAATATCCTCCAGACTTCTCATCCCCCCTCCCACCTGGATCGGGATCTGGATGGACTTGGCGATCCTTTCCATGACCTGCAGGTGCACCGGGGTCCCTGAAAAGGCCCCATCCAGATCCACCACATGGAGGAATTGGGCCCCCTGATCCTGCCATCTTTTCGCCTGCTCCACCGGATCCTCGGAATATATGGTCTTCTGCGAGGGGTCCCCCTGGGCCAGCCGCACCACCTTTCCCTCCTTCAGATCGATGGCAGGGATGATCATCATCGGGCCAACTCTCCGAAGTTCTTCAAGAGGCGCAGGCCCCATCTCTGGCTCTTCTCCGGATGAAACTGGGTGGCATAGACAGGGCCGCGACAGACCATGGAGGGAAAGGAGAGGCCGTATTCGGTGGTGGCGGCCACCAAGGACGGGTCCGTTGCATCCAGATAATAAGAATGAACGAAGTAAAAATAGGAGCCCTCGGGAATCCCCTGCAGCAAAGGGGTCTCCTTCTCGATATGGATGGAATTCCACCCCATGTGGGGCACCTTGAGCCCTTTGGGAAACCGCTTTACCCTCCCAGGAAATAGGTCGAGACCCCGATGGAGGCCGAACTCCTCGCTCTCGGCGCAGAGGAGCTGAAACCCCAGGCAGATCCCCAGCAGGGGTTTCCCCCCCTCGATCCAGCGCTGCAAGGGCTCCAGGAAGCCCCGCACCCGAAGATAGTCCATCCCCCCCTGGAAGGCTCCCACTCCGGGCAACACCAGCGCCCCCGCCCCCTTCAGATCATCCGGGTCCTCAATGATGGCGGCCGGAAAGTCCATCCTCTCGAACCCCTTCTGGACCGATCGGACATTGGCGATCCCCGAATTGATGACCGCAATCATGGAGTAATCTGGTCCCCTCTACCATCTTCCCTTGGTGGAGGGGATCTCCTCCTTCGATCGGCTCTCCCTCTGGCAGGCCTCATCCAGGGCGCGGGCCAGGGACTTGAAGATCGCCTCCACCCCGTGATGCACATCCTCGCCATAGAAGAGCTGTACATGGAGGGTAGCCTGGAGGTGATTGGAGAAGGCCCGGAGAAACTCCTTGATCAGCCGGACATTGAAGCTCCCGATCCTCCCCTTGAGGATCGGGGCTTGAAAGTATAGATAGGGGCGACCGCTCAAGTCGATGGAGACCGAGGCGAGCGCCTCATCCATGGGAGTGATTGCGGAGCCGAACCTTTTGATTCCCTTCTTCTCCCCCAATGCTTGATGGAAGGCATCTCCCAGGAGGATCCCGAGATCCTCCACCGTATGATGGGCATCCACCTCCATATCCCCTTGGGCCCGGACCTTGAGATCGAAGAACCCGTGCTTTGCCAGGAGGGAGAGCATGTGATCCATGAAGGCCACCGGGGTTCGGATGAGATAGCTTCCTTTTCCATCCAGGGCCAATTCCACGGCCACCTCCGTCTCCTTCGTCTTTCTCAATAATTTGGCTGCTCGCCTCATGCCCACTCCCCTTTCTGACAAAGCTCCTCCATGGCCTTAAGAAACAGGTCGTTCTCCTCCGGCCTCCCCACAGTCACCCGCAGATGATCCTTCAGTGATCCCGCATCGCCGAAGGCGCGCACCAGGATCCCCCGGGAGAGGAGCCCCTCGAAGATCCTTTTGCCTTCCCTTGCCCGGAAGAGGATGAAATTCGCCTCTGAGGCGTAGGGGGAGATCCCCTCCATGCCCTGCAGGGCGAGAAAGACCCGTTCCCGCTCTCTAATCAGGGTCTTCAGCTGCTGTTCAATGAAATCATTTCGAGAGAGGACCACTTCGGCAGCCACCTGGGAAAAGGTATTCAGGTTATAAGGCAGCCGTACCCTGAAGATCATCCGAATCAGATTCTCCGAGCCGATGAGGATACCCACCCGCAGCCCCGCCAATCCAATCTTGGACAGCGTTCGCAGGATGAGGAGGTTCTCGTGCCGCGCCAGCTGATTCAGAAAGCTCTTGGCCGAGAAATTGAAGTAGGCCTCATCGATGACCACGATTCCCTCGAATTCGTCTAGGAGCATCTCCATCGAGGATTTCCGGAAGCAGTTGCCCGTGGGATTATTGGGATAGGCCAAAAAGAGGACCCGTGGCCTTTCCCGCTCGATGGCTGCCTTCATGGCGGAATCATCCAGATCCAGATCCGGGCCCAAAGGGACCCCGATGAACTGGCACCCGGTCGAGCAACTGATGATCTCGTACATGGCAAAGGTGGGGACGGGGGAAAGGGTCTTGACCTGTGGGCCACCAAAGGCAAGCAGGATGCATTGAATCAGCTCATCCGAGCCATTCCCCAGCATGATCTGTGGGGGACCCACCTGGAGCTGCTGGGACAGGATTTGCCGTAGCCCTTCTGCGCAGGGATCGGGGTAGCGATTCCAGTCCACTTTTTCCATCTCGGCCATGACCGCCCTGAGCAGCTCGGGAGGCCAGGGATAAGGATTCTCGTTGGCATCCATCTTGATCGCAGATCCGCATTTCTCCACCGAATAGGGGATCAGACCTCGTACCGACGGCCGCAGCAGGGATTGAAGGTCTCTCTTCATCTCTTCACCCTCATCTCCACGGCCCGGGCATGACCCTCCAGGCCTTCCAGCCGTGCCAATTTCATCGCCGCCTCCCCCAGCTCTGCTAACTGCTCCTGGGATAGGGAAATGAGGCTGGAGCGCTTCCGGAAGTCCTCCACCCCCAGGGGGGAGGAGAATCGCGCCGTCCCTCCCGTAGGAAGGACATGGTTCGGCCCTGCCAGATAGTCCCCGATTGCCTCGGGCGATGAGGCGCCCAGGAAGATGGCCCCCGCGTTGCGGATGGAGCCCACCATCTCCCAGGCATGCTCCGTCATCAACTCCAGATGCTCGGGAGCGATCTCATTGATCAGCTGAATCCCTTCCCTCCGGTCCTGGCAGACCAGAATCCAGCCATTTCTTTCCAGGCAACTTTTTACGATAGAGAAGCGGGGGAGTTGCCGCGCCTGCCCTTCTACCTCCTCCTTCACCCTCTGCGCCAGACTCAAGGAGGGGGTCAGGAGCAGGGGATAGGCCATCTCATCGTGCTCCGCCTGGGAGAGAAGATCGGCGGCCAAGAGGGCCGGGTCTGCTCCCTCCTCCGCATAGATCAGGACCTCCGAGGGCCCGGCCACCATGTCAATGTCTACCTCCCCGTAGACCAGCCGCTTCGCGGTGGCGACATAGATGTTTCCCGGCCCCACGATCTTGTCCACGGCAGCGATGCTCTCTGTTCCGTAGGCGAAAGCGGCAATGGCCTGGGCCCCTCCCACCCGGTAAATCTCTTGAATACCCACCAGGTCAGCCGCCACCAGGACCCAGGGCGAGAGGGAGAGGTCGCGGGCGACCGGGGTACACATGGCAATCTCCTCGACTCCCGCCACCCTGGCCGGGATGGCGTTCATCAATACCGAGGAGGGATAGGAGGCCTTGCCGCCGGGGACATAGATTCCCACTCGCCGAAGGGGCTGTTCGATCTGGCCCAAGAATCCCCCCTCCTCCAGGACCATCCAGGAGTCGGGCTTTTGGCGGGCATGAAAGGCAAAGATCCTCTCCTGGGCCTTCCTTAAAGCGGATAGCTCCTTCGAGCTGACCCCCTGGTAGGCAGCCTGAATCTCACTGGCCGGGATCCGCATCTGGCTCGGCGACAAGCGGTAGCCATCAAAGCGCTCACAGAATTCGAGCAGGGCCTGATCCTTTCGCCGCCGGACCTCGCCCAGGATGGCCCTCACCTCTGCCTCCACCTGCTCCTGGCCCATCTCTCCCCGACTGGTGAGCCTCTTGAGGCATTCGGAGAACCCTTCCCCTTGGGTCTGAATCACTCTCATCATGATTCCCTCTCGATTTCTTACCTTTTCTTGTCTCTCACTCGGGGAGGCGCTGGATCGCTGCCCCCAAGGAGGCCAGCTTCCGCTCCATGCCCTCGTAGCCCCGGTCCAAATGGTAGACCCGAGAAATGGAGGTGGTCCCTCTGGCAGCCAATCCGGCAAGGACCAGACAGGCACTGGCTCGCAGATCCGTAGCCATCACCTGTGCCCCACTCAGTTCCGCAGATCCCTGGACGATCGCCGTACTCCCCTGCACCCGGATGTTGGCCCCCATTCTGGTCAGCTCATTGACATGCATGAAGCGATTTTCAAATACCGTCTCGGTGATGACGGAGCGGCCCTGGGCAAGGCTCACCAGGGCCATCATCTGCGCTTGCATGTCGGTCGGGAATCCGGGATAGGGAAGGGTCTTGACATTGACCGGCCTCGGCCTGCCATCCATGCGGGCCCTGATCCCATTCGGCTCCACGCCGATCGTCATGCCCACCTCCCTCAGTTTCTCCATGAAGACCTGCAGATGCTCGGGGACTGCCTCCTGGATGAGCACATCTCCCCGGGTCATCCCGGCGGCCACCATCAAGGTGCCCGCCTCAATCCGATCCGGTATGATGCGATGCTGTGCCCCCCTTAGCTCCTTCACCCCTTCGATCGAAATCCGATTGGACCCTGCCCCTTCAATCTGTGCCCCCATCGAGACCAATAGCTGCGCCAGATCTGAAATCTCGGGCTCCCGCGCTACGTTCTCCAGAACAGTCTGCCCCCCAGCCAGACAGGCGGCCATCATCAGATTCTCGGTCCCGGTCACGGTGGGAGTATCCAGAAAGATCTGGGCTCCTTTGAGCCGGCCACACCGGGCCTCCACATACCCCCCCTTCAGCTCGATCCGAGCCCCCATCTTTTCCAGCCCCATCAGGTGGAGGTTGATGGGCCTGGAACCGATGGAACAACCTCCCGGAAGGGAGATGCGGGCCCTTCCAAACCGACCGAGCAAGGGACCCAGGACCAAGACGGAGGCCCGCATCGTCTTCACCAGCTCATAGGGGGCTTCCCAGAAGGCCAACTGCTCTGTCCGGAGGGAAAGGCAATGAGGGTCTTTCCGTTCCACCTGGACCCCCATCCTTCTCAGCAAGTTGAGAACGGTCCGCACATCCCCCACCTGGGGGACATTCTCCAACAAGACCTCCTCTCCGGTGAGGAGGCTGGCGGCGATGAGGGGCAGCGCCGCATTCTTGGCCCCGCTCACCGAAACCTCTCCCTGCAGACGATGGCCACCTTCCATCACGATTCTATCCAAGGTGCGACCTATCCCCTCCGGGCACAGATCACTCGCTCGATTCCTTGATAATCCTTCAAAATCTCCATCTCCCCAAAGCCACCGACCTGGGAGAGGAGCTTCCCAATCGCACCGCCCTGGGCCTCTCCCATTTCCAGGAGGAGCCAACCCCCCGATTTCAAAAACTTGCGCGCCTGCCGAATGAGTCTTCGGTAGACGGAGAGCCCGTCAGCGCCCCCATCCAGGGCCTCCTTCGGCTCATAAAGCCGGACCTCTCTGGGAAGGCGGGACATCTCCAAACTTGGAATATAGGGAGGATTGGAGAGGACTTGATCCAATCTGCCTTCCAGATTACGACCCCGCAGTGCCTCCAAGAGGTCACCCCGGAGAAAGGAGATCTTCCCCTCTACTTGATGTCGGATCGCATTCTGACGAGCCACCCAGAGCACCTCAGAAGACGCATCAGTGGCATAGAATTCCCCCTCCCCTAACTCCCTGGCCAGGCTTACGATGATCGCGCCCGATCCACAGCCCACCTCAGCGACCGCCCGCTCCGCTCTCCCTTTCCTTTCCCTCTCCAGGGAGGCCTCGAGCAGAAGCTCCGTCTCCGGACGGGGAATGAGAACGGCCGGAGTCACCAGGAAATCCAAAGACCAGAACTCCTTCTTGCCGAGGAGGTAGGCGACCGGCAGACCCCGAGACCTCCTGGCGATCCATATCTTCAGGATTTCCTCCGCCTCCCCGGAAAGGGGATACTCAGGATGGGTGAACAGGAAGGATCGATCGCATCGAAGGACCTCGGCCAGCAAGACCTCCGAGTCCAGTCTCGGGCTCGAGGACCCCGATCTTTGCAGGACATCCTCGGCCCAATGGAGGGCCTGCCAGATCAGCATAAGGCCGCCTTCAGCTTCTCCGCCTGGGCATGTTGGCCCAGGGCCTCAACCAGGGAATCGAGTTCTCCCTCTAAGATGGTGTTGAGGGAATAGAGGGTGAGACCGATCCGATGATCCGTCACCCGGCCCTGAGGAAAGTTATAGGTGCGGATGCGCTCGCTGCGGTCTCCGGTCCCGACCTGCTGTCTTCTCGCCGCCGAGATCTGCGCCTCCTGCTCCGCCCGAAGCCGATCCAACAGACGAGCCCGCAAGACCTTCATCGCCTTGGCCCTATTCTTGTGTTGGGACTTCTCATCCTGGCAGCTAACGACCATTCCCGTCGGCAGATGGGTGATGCGCACCGCCGAATCGGTGGTATTGACGCTCTGACCTCCCGGTCCGGTGGATCGAAAGACATCGATGCGGAGATCCTTGGGGTCAATCTCCACCTCCACCTCCTCCGCCTCGGGTAGGACCGCCACCGTAACCGCAGAGGTATGAATCCGCCCGCTGGCCTCGGTGATCGGCACCCTTTGCACGCGGTGGACCCCGCTCTCGAACTTGAGGTGGCTATAGACCCCTTTCCCCTGGATGGAGAGGATCACTTCCTTGATGCCTCCCACTCCGGTCTGGTTGGAGGAGAGGATCTCTACCTTCCACCCTTTCGACTCTGCGTAGCGGGTGTACACCCGGAGGAGGTCAGAGGCGAAGAGGGCTGCCTCTTCCCCTCCGGTTCCGGCCCGGATCTCCAAGATGATGTCCTTCTGATCCAAAGGATCGGAGGGGAGTAGAAGCACCTGCATCCTCTGCTTTTCCTCCTCCAGTTTCTGGGAGAGATCCTTCAGCTCCGCCTCGGCCAGCTCCCGCATCTCCGGATCCTTGCTCTCCTCAAGGATCTTTTTCGTATCCTCGATCGCGAGGACCACCTTCCGATATTTCTGATATTCCTCCACGATCTCGGCCAATTCCGCATGGGCCTTGGCATACCTCTGATAGGTGGCATGATCGGCGATCACCTTCGGATCCCCCAATCTCTCCCCCAGCTCGAGGTATTGCTCCTTCAAATCCTCCAGTTTCCTTTCCAGATTGGTCATCTTGAGCGCGCCTCAGGCTCCTGCGGCCCAGATTTAGCCTCCTGCTTTCCCTTTTCCATATCGAGCACCTCTCGCAGGGCTCGAATGGCTACTTCCACCTGATCCTCCCGGGGCTCCCGAGTGGTAATCTTCTGCAGCCACAGACCCGGCCTGGCAAGCCAATCCACCAGACGATATCTCCCCTTCCCAGAGAGTTTGATCAGCTCATAGGAAATCCCGGCAATCACAGGAAGGAGTAGGATTCGGGAGAGGATCTTTAGCCCCAGCGAGACATCCCGCCCGATCAGGGAAAAGGCCAGGATGGAGATCACCATCACCCACAACAAGAAGGCGGTTCCACACCGGGGATGGAGGGGGCTCAGCCCCCTGATCTTCTCGGCCACCAGGCTCCTGCCCTCCTCATAGGCGTGGATGGCCACATGCTCCGCTCCATGATATTCGAACACCCGCCTGACTTCCTGGAATGTCGAGATGAGGAATACATACAGGAGGAAGACGGCGATCCTCAACAGGCCATCCATCAGATTGAAGATGAGGTTGCTCCGCCCCAAAGGGAGGATCCACTGGCTGATCAGGTGGGTCAGGTAGAGCGGCAGGATGAAGAAAAGGGCAACCCCCAGCCCGAGGGAGAAGAAGATGACGGCCCCCAGAGCCCATGGGCTGAGTTCTGCCTGTTGGCCCTCCTCCTCCGCCAACGCCTCGTTGGCGGAGTAGTTCAGGGCGGAGATCCCATAGACGAGGGCCTCCACCAGGGCGACCACGCCCCTCAGGAAGGGAATCTTCAGGAAGGGAAGGTGGTCGGAGGCGAGCCAGAGGTCTTGCCTCTTCACGGTGACTTCCCCCTTGGGCTTGCGGATGGCCACCGTCAAGGATCTGGGGGCCCGCATCATCACCCCCTCGATCACAGCCTGCCCGCCGAGAGCGAGCTTGGCCTCCGCAGAAAACAATAAAAGGATCTTGTATGCCTTCCTCCAGATCCTCATGGCATCGACGCTTCCGGGATGGCAAATGCCATCTTCAAGCCTCTACAGAACGCAATAGACCCTTTCCTGACCGGGGGCAAAAGGGATTAAGACGAAACAGACTCCTTCGCCTTCTTCCCATATCTCCTCTGAAAGCGTTCTACCCTCCCCTCCGTATCGATCAGCTTCTGCTTTCCTGTGAACAGGGGATGACACTTGGAACAGATCTCCACCCTCATGCTGGGACGGGTGGACTTGGTGCGAATCACTTCCCCGCAGGCACAGGTGATGGTGCTCTCCTGATAGGGGGGGTGGATATCTTTTTTCATGATCGATCCTTCTCCTCTCCTGAAATCGGTCCTACAGGGTATTCATGGCCCGCAGGAATTCCTCGTTGGCCTTGGTCTCTCGCAGTTTCTCTAACAGAAGTTCCATCGCCTCCACCACCGCCATGGAATTGAGCACCTTCCGCAGGATCCACATCCGATTCAATTCTTCTGTCTTGCAGAGGAGTTCCTCCTTCCGGGTCCCCGAACGATTGATGTCAATGGCGGGGAAGACCCTCTTGTCCACCAGCCTCCGATCCAACACCACCTCCATGTTGCCGGTGCCCTTGAACTCCTCGAAGATGACATCATCCATTCGCGAGCCGGTATCGATCAGGGCGGTGGCAATGATGGTCAGGCTTCCTCCCTCTTCGATGTTGCGGGCGGCCCCGAAGAATCGCTTCGGCCTCTGCAGGGCGTTGGAATCGACGCCGCCGGAGAGGACCTTTCCGCTGGGTGGGATGACCGTATTGTGAGCCCGGGCCAGGCGAGTGATGGAATCCAGAAGGATGACCACATCCCGCTTGTGCTCTACCAGCCGCTTCGCCTTCTCCAATACCATATCCGCCACCTGCACATGGCGAGTGGCCGGCTCGTCGAAGGTGGAACTGATCACTTCCCCCTTTACGGAGCGCTGCATATCGGTGACCTCCTCAGGCCGTTCGTCGATGAGGAGGACGATGAGGATGACCTCCGGATGATTGGAGGTAATGCTATTGGCGATCTTCTGCAGCAGGATCGTCTTGCCTGTGCGCGGGGGGGCTACAATCAGCCCCCTCTGCCCCTTTCCGATGGGGGTGATCAGATCCATCACCCTCATGGACATTTCATCTGATGCGGTCTCCAACCGCAACCGTTTGTTGGGGAAGAGGGGCGTCAGGTTATCAAAGAGGATCTTGTCTCGAGCCGCCTCCGGGCTCTCGGAATTGACGGCCTCCACTTTGAGCAGGGCAAAATATCTCTCTCCGTCCTTGGGCGGCCTCACCTGGCCCGATATCGTGTCTCCGGTGTGAAGATCGAAGCGTCGGATCTGAGAAGGGGAGACATAGATATCATCCGGGCCGGGGAGATAGTTGTAATCTGGCGCCCGCAGAAAACCGAAGCCATCGGGAAGGATCTCCAGGACGCCCTCGGCAAAGATAAGGCCATTCTTCTCCGTCTGCGCCTCCAGGATCTTGAAGATCAGCTCCTGCTTTCTTAGGGAGCTGATCCCGGAGATGTTGAAATCTCGGGCAATGGAAGTCAGCTCCGAGATGCTCTTTTCCTTCAGTTCTGCCATGTTCATGACCTTACCTCGCTGTGGGATAGTTGAGATCGAATCTCATGAAAGATAGGCTGAATAGAGAATCTTCGCCTCCCCTTGGAAGATCCTCCCCAGCTCGGGAAAAGCCCTCCCCTGTCGGGAATTCTGATCAACATCCTCGCTCGCCCTGCCTCTGCCAATTTGCCGGAGGCTTCACGCAATGGGAGAGGGGTTAACACTCAGAGGTCAACGATTTCCGTCTGAGGATGCAAATATGAAGATCCAACCTGAATGAAATTAGGGAGATAAGTGGCAGGATCTACTCTCTACCGAAGATCAGCAAACATCAATGGACTTCAGTGTGAGGGGCTTGCTGACTAAACACAGAATCTCCGATGCTGCGATTCTTATATAGCGGAGCCGAGGAGGCTTGTCAAGAGGTTTTTGCGGCTCACGACTCTGTTTGCCATCCGTTCGCACCCTTTGAGGGTCGATAGCCCGATCTATCCCTGCTGGCATCCCCTCTCTCCCACCATCGCAGCCGGCTCGATCCATGGCAGATAGAGCTCCTCATAGAGGATGGCCACACAGGCATAGGTTGGCACTGCCACGAAGGTCCCAAAGAGCCCAAAATAATAGGTCATGAGCAAAAAGAAAAAGATGATGCCCAAAGGATGCAGGGTGAGCTGACGGGACATGAGGACGGGAACCAGGATGTTATTTTCTATCTGCTGGACAATGAAGAATACCAGAATCACATAGACCGCTTTCCAAGGGTCATCCAGAGCAGTGAGGGCGGCGGGAAAGAGGGCGGAGAGAATGGGCCCAAAATAGGGAACGATCTCCAGCAAACCGGAGAGGATGGCAAAGGCGAGGGCATTTTTCACCCCCACGATCAGGAGCCCCGTATAGGAGAGGAGGGCCACAAAAAGCATGGCCAATAATAGCCCCTGGATCCAGTTTTTCAGTTGGTTCAGGATGCGCCCCCCGATCCGCGACATTCTCTCTCGGTGGCGAGGTGGAAGAGCTTCCACCACCCGATCCTTGAGATGCATCGGGTTGTAGAGGCCGAAGACGAGGATGAAAAAAACGAGGATGGAAGTGGCAAGGAAAGAGAAGAGACCGGAGGCAAATTGGCGGACAGCGGGGAAATATCTTCCCATGTTTCTAAAGATCGTTTGGCTGATTTCCTCTTCCTGAAAGGGCGGCACCAGCCGGGGAAACAGGTTGTGAAGCGCATTCCACCATTTCCCCACCAGTCCCCACAGGCGGGGCAACTGCGACAAGAGATCCTTCATCTGCGCCAGGAAGGGAGGAAGGAAGAAGTAGCCAGCGAGCCCAAGCAGGACCAAAAAGAGGAGAACCCCCAGGATCAGGGAAACAAGACGCCTGACGCCTTTCCTTTCCAACCAGGAGATCGCCGGGTGAAAGGCCAAACCGATCAGGAAGGCGAGGAGGAAGGGCTTGATGATGAAAAGGACCTTGGAGAAGAGATAGAGGGCAATCAGGATGCCCCCCACCAGGAGGACTTTCTTCTCCAGTTCCGTCATGCTGGAAGATCCGGCTGCCATATCGCCTGAGATATTAGATCAAAACCTGGGAAAAAACAAAGCAGAAAATGTAAACGCCGAGTCTTCTCCTCGTAAGCGCCGGGCACCTGTGGCCCGCTCCGATTCGAGGAATCCATGCTGGGGCGCATCGTCACCAAGGTGGGGATCTGGATCACTTCGCTCTTTTTGTGGTGAGGCTCCTGGCCCACCCGTAAAGCAAGGGAGGAGGCAAATGCCTCCTCCCCTTCTCTCTGCTACTGAGGGCTCACTGCATTAATCGGCCATCTTGGCCTTCATAGCCTTGACCGCTGCCAGTCCCTCTTCCACGCACTTGGCCATGAAGTCATCGAGCACCGCGGTCGCCTCCTTTGCCCTTCCGGCCTTCCGCAGGGCTACCGCCTTCTGTTCCGCCTTCCAGGCCTCGGCCGCGAATTTCTTCTCCAGCGTATCGAAGGCAGCCCTTACCATGGGCTGGCGTTCGTTATACTTGCTGCCGATCTCATCGCCCTTCACCATCCTGTCAATTCCGATTTTTCTCGGTTTATACGAACAAGGGCAGACAGGGTGTGCCTACACATACTGGGGCAAGATGTTCACCCGGTAATGATATCGTATCCGCCTTTTCAAGACTGAATCTTCCAACTCCAAATCATAGGAGTCCCCATAGACGAGGCCAGCCCGGGTGGCAATGGTTCCCGAGAAGAGGACGACCCCCTCCTCCTGAAGCAAATCCTCTTTCGGCAATTCCTTCAGCAGCTCGGTTGGGGAGAGGATGGAGGAGAGTGAGGCCTCCTGGTAGAGAGTCCGTTCCGCCCCCTGGTTCACCCAGGAACGAAGGAACAATTCGTCCCAGTGTTCCCTCACCTCCTGGTAGGGCCAGGCTTCAGGGGCCAAGCATTTCGCATACATCTGCTTGGAGGCGGGGATGGATTGGGTCTCTACCTGCCGGTCGGTGTGGTCGCTCCCTACGGTGACCCACAGCTCTTCTCCCCGGCAGAGAAGGACATATTCTACCTCCCCCGAGGAGCGAGCGCTGACCACGGTGATTTCATCGTCCGTTGTCAGCAGGTAGGGAGAGAGGTTCATGAAGATGGGAATACGCAGAGGTTTGGGGATCCCTAACTGAGAGAGCTCATCGATATGGGCTTGCAGCGCCTGGCGATCCCTCCCCACCCAGCCCGCACAGATCAGGTGATCCGCAGTGAAGGACAGGTCTTGGGGACCGCCTTTATGGCTAATTCTTAGATAAAGGGTCTTGGGTGTGATCATGAAGTCTTTAGTGATATATAAAATAGTCCGCAGCCTGGAGTCAATCTCATTCTTAGTTGAAATTGTTCAGCAACCCCTTCATGGCCTTTGGCCACCGAGTCAATGCAGGGTGAGCCTTTCTTCCAGTCCTTCATTCAGGCTGGCGACGGGGACCAATCTCTTTCGCCTTGCCTTTTCTCCGGATTGGGAATATCCTTCAAACACACTTCACCACAAAGGAGTTGCTTCGTCATTTCTCAACCAAGGATGGCATAGGCTCGAGCGCCCAAATGGAATATGAGAATAGGGCAAGAGACCAGCTCGCAAACGATTTAGTCCCATACACGAGTGAATTGCCAAATCTGGGAATTTAGAGATTGAGCGCAGGCAGGAGGAAGAAATGCCACACAAGCGAATGAGCCTGAGTCGCATCCTTCTTGACAGTATACCGAGTGTTGCTTTCCTTCTAAAGCCTGAGACGAGAGAGATCATAGTTTCCAACGAAGAGGCTTCAAAAAGGGGAGCTGTTCCTGGCAAGCAATGTTTTGCCACCTGGGGACAACGAGACGACCCATGCCCATGGTGCCTCGCTCCCACCGCATGGGAAACTGGGAAAGCACAGAATCTCGAAGTGGAAACTCTCGGCATTGTTTGGAACGTTCACTGGATCCCGATAAATCGAGATCTATACCTCCATTTTGCTTTCGACATCACGGAGCGCAAGCGGGCAGAAAAGGCGCTCCAACAAAGCGAGGCGAGATACCGGGCGGTGGTGGAACAATCTCCTGACGGCATCTACCTGATAGATGTGGAGACCAAACGCGTCTTCGAAGTCAACCGTGCCTTTGCTCAGATGATGGGATATACATCGGAGGAAATCCTCGAATTGAGCATCTATGATATCGTCGCAGCCGACCGCGAGGATGTTGAGCGAAAGTTTGAGGAGATTGTCCAGAAGGAAGCCCTCTTTTATGAACGGCAAATCCGCCGCAAGGATGGCTCCATCTTGGATGTCTGGATCAGTGCGGGCGTTATCTCCTACGAGGGAAGGAAAGTAGTGTGTGTCGTCGTCCATGACATCACGGAGCGCAAGCGGGCAGAGGAAAGGATTTGCATCTACCAAAATCAGCTTCGTTCTCTGGCGTCAGAATTGTCTTTAGCCGAGGAGCGAGAGCGGAGACGGATTGCCAGTGAGCTTCACGACCATATCGGCCAGACGCTTGCTATTTGCAAGATTAAATTGGGAGCACTGCAAGAGTTGGCATCTTCTACCGATTTAAGAGGATCTTGCAATGAAATCCGTGAGCTTATTGAACAGACGATTCGATACACCCGATCATTGACAGCCGATCTCAGCCCACCTGTTCTATACGAGCTGGGGCTTGAGGCGGCTTTGGAGTGGCTCACTGAGCGAATTCGCGAACAACATGGTATTCTCGTTGAATTTATGGACGATGGGGAGGACAAGCCGATGAATGACGAAATTCGTGTCCTTCTCTTCAAAGCAGTGCGCGAGTTGCTGGTCAATGTGGTCAAGCACGCACATGCTGCAAAGGCAAGAGTATCTATCCAAAGAAACCGGGGTCACCTAAGAATTACCGTTCAGGATGACGGAGTTGGATTCAACACTCTCGAAACCAACTCCAATTTGGGAAATAATGGCGGTTTTGGGCTTTTCAGTATCCGTGAGCGATTGGGTCACCTCGGAGGACATGTTGAGGTTGAATCGGAGCGCGGCTTCGGAACACGAGTTTCCCTTGTGATGCCACTGACAAGAAATAAGGATAAAGCGAAATGAGCATAAGAGTCCTTCTATGCGATGACCACAAAATCGTGCGCGAAGGCCTCCGCGTCTTGATTGAGAAGCAGCCCGACATGGAAGTGATTGAAGAGGCGCAGAGCGGAGAGGAAGCAGTGCGGCTTGTCCGGGACCTGTTACCCGATGTCGTCGTGATGGATATCGCCATGCCTGATCTGAACGGAATCGAAGCCACTCGCCAGATCCTTGGTAAGGTCCCCAGGGTAAAGGTGATCGCCCTATCAATGCATTCAGACAGACGGTTTGCGGTGCAAATGCTCAAGGAAGGTGCGTCAGGCTATCTGCTCAAAGATTGCGCCTTTGAGGAACTGGCCAACGCCATTCGCACTGTGGTTATGAATAGAGTTTACCTCAGCCCCAAGGTAGCTGAGATCGTAATCAAGGATTATGTTCGCCTCTCTCCCCAAACCGGATTCTCCGTCTTTTCCGTCCTTTCGCCTCGGGAACGCGAGGTGCTCCAGCTCTTATCCGAAGGCAAAACTGCAAAGGAAATTGCCTTCCGCCTAAGAGTGAGCGTGAAAACCGTTGAGACATACCGAAAGCAGATCATGGATAAGTTGAACATATACAGTATTGCTGAACTCACCAAATTTGCGATTCGCGAAGGACTAACCTCCCTCGAAACCCCACCCTAAGCGTCGTAACAGTACCTAAGATTTCTCAGGAATTTCGAAGCCAAAACCTCGCAAATCCCTGATTGTCCATATAGTTGAGTGGGGTTAGAATACGAGGAGGTTCATACGGAATTACCCCTGCCTTTAAGCCTTCTGTTAGAAAAGGAGAGGATGGCTGATGAACCCTTTTCATGAAAGGAGACAAAGATGAAAAGCAAAGTAGTTCTTGCGGTTTTCGTGGCGGCCGCAGTGTTCCTCTGCTCTTCAGCTCTGGCTCAGGCCAAGGAATATACATACAGGCCCACGCCAGACAAATTCTGGTTCCTCTTTGGCGGGGGAGAGCCCATCCTGAAGGTGAAGCCGGGGGATCGAGTCAAGCTCTGGTGCGAGGATGCCCTGCAGGGGAGGGTGAGGACCAAAGACGATGTGTTCGCCAAGTCGGGAGCGCCGATTTGGCCTGATGTCAACCCCCAAACCGGCCCTATTATTGTGGAAGGCGCTGAGCCTGGGGACACCCTGGTCCTCAAGGTGGTGAGCATTGAACCCGACAGGAAAGAGGCATGGAGCTTTTTTGTCCCGGGTTTCGGATTCCTGTCGCAGACACGTTTCACCAGCATGCTCCATGAAAACCTCCCGGATATCGTATGGATTTATCCGATCGACAAGGCCAAGGGGACGGTGAAATTCGTTTCCCGCCTGGGCCCCGAAAAATACACGGCGGATATCCCTATGCACCCCTTCGTGGGAACCATCGGAACCGCACCGGCCGATCGTGAGCGGATGCACTCCCTGACCCCGTTTTTCCACGGCGGGAATATGGACTGCGTGGAGACTGGCCCTGGCACGACGATATATCTACCGGTCAATGTACCCGGGGCCATGTGGAGCACGGGCGATGTCCACCTCGTCCAGGGGGACGGCGAGACATGCGGCGTGGCCGTTGAGGCCTCGGCATGGGTCACCATTGACATCCTTCCCCTGATCAAAGGGAAGAAGGTGGCCACGCCGAGGTTTGAGAACGACACTTACATCATGTCGGCAGGAAGCGCCCGTCCCGTTGATGATGCCATCCGGATTGCATATGTGGATATGGTGAACTGGTTGGTAGAGGATTACGGCTTCGATAAATGGGACGCTTACCAGTTGTGCTCGCAGGTGTGTCCCGTGCGGGTGGGAAATATCGTCGACACCTATTATACCACTGTGGTCAAGTTCCCGAAGAAGTATCTGCCCAAGTGAGGAGGATAACCGAAGAGATTTGTAGATGATCAACCATAGATGAGATGCTCAGCCATGCTCTCCTCCTTTCGTAGTAGCCCATAGAGGCGCCAAAGGGGAAGGCAATGACGAGACAGAGCCTTCCCCTTCTATTTTCCCTGGTAGTATCTCATCGCCTCGGGAATTAGCGATTGGATGTGCTGAATCCGGGTCTCCGGGGCAGGATGGGTCGATAAGAATTCTGGCGGCCGATCCCCTCCTTTCTCATTCATCCGCTGCCAGAAGGGAATCGCCTCTCTCGGGTCATAACCTGCCTTCGCCATCAAGATCAAGCCGATCCGGTCCGCCTCATTCTCGTGGAGCCGGCTGTAGGGAAGCAAGACCCCTACATTGGCCGTCACGCCATAGACCGCGATAAAAATCTGGCTGGTCTGGGCAGGCTGCCTGGATAGGGCCAGAGACAGGGCCACTCCACCTAACTGAACCAGGAGGGCCTCGCTCATCCTCTCATTTCCATGTTTGGCCACTGCATGGGCGATCTCGTGGCCCATGACCACTGCCAGGCCATTCTCATCCCGGGTAAGCGGGAGAATCCCCGTATAGAAGGCCACCTTTCCTCCCGGCATGCACCAGGCATTGATCGTCTTATCGTCCTCGATCAGGTTGAATTCCCATTTGTAGTTCTTCAGGTCCGATTCCCTCTTCGACTCCCTCAGGAAGTCCTCGGTAGCTCTGGCAATCCTCTCTCCCACCTCCCTGACCATGTGAACCTTCTCCGGATCTTGGGAAAGCTTGGATTTTTTCAGCACCTTGCCGTACTCCTGGGTGCTCAGCGAAAGCAGTTCGGAATCCGAGACCAGGCTCAGACTTCTCCTTTCCGTCAGCGGCACTGTGGCACAAGCTGAGAGCAAGAGGAGAAATGCCAGCATGCCGGCTCCGCATAGATGAAAGAATCGTCTATTTTTCTTCCCCCAGGTATCCATCATATGAACCTCCAAGGACTTCTCAGCTCCCATGCTTCTCAAAACCTCCGCGCTACTTCCTACGCCTGCCCTCTTTTCGGAGTGACGCTCGCCTTCGTCGAGCCGGTAGAGATCCCACCATCCACGAGCAGGGTGTGGCCAGTCATGTAGGCGCTGGCATCCGATGCCAGGAAAACGATGGCTCCGTCCAGGTCGTTGGGCTGTCCAGGGCGCTTCAAGGGGATTCGGTCGATGATGTACTCTACCCATTCTTTATTCTCATAGAGCACCTTGGTCTGCTCGGTCTTGAACCACCCGGGAGCCAGACAGTTTACGGTGATGCCGTAAGGACCCCAGTCATCCGCCAGGCTCATGGTCATCTGCTTGACGCCTCCGCGACTGGCGCAATAGGGGGTGATGTTCGCGTAGCCAAAGATGGTGGTTACTGAGCCGATGTTGATGATGCGCCCATAACGGCGCGGAATCATCCTCTTGGCCACTGCCTGGGCCACGAAAAAACTCCCACGGAGGTTGGTGTCCACTACCAGATTCCAGTCATCCCACGTCACATCCACCGCCGGTTTGCGGACATTGCAGCCCGCGTTATTCACCAGAATGTCGATCTTGCCGTAGTATTGATGGGCGGACTCGACCATACGCTGGATGCTGTCATAGTCGCGGACATCCAACTCCAGGGGGAGCGCCCTCCGTCCCAGACTGTCAATCTCCTTCTTGAACTCCTGCAGGGAATCGATCCTCCGGCTGGTGATCACCAGGTCCGCTCCGGCTCGAGCCAGGGCGCGGGCAAAGTGCTGGCCCAGTCCACGGCTGGCCCCCGTTACCACTGCCACTTTTCCAGTGAGGTCGAATAATGACTGGTTCATCTCTTCTCCTCAAGGTTGCAGAATCACTTTCATGAAACTCCCTTCCTTGTGGTACAAGCGGTGGAACCAGCTCGGACCCTCGGAAAGGGGGGCCCTGGCGCTGATCAGCGGCTCCACCTGAATGGCCCCGCGCGCAAGGAGATCGATGCAAGCGGGATACTCGCCTGCGGACGAACAGGAGCCGAGCACCTCGATCTCCCGCGTCACCACCGATTGGAGCGGCAATTCCACCGTCGGAGAGATATTGCCCACCAGGGCGAGCACACCGCCCTTGCGAACGCTGGCCAGAGCGGTCTTCAGCGGATCGGTGGCTCCCACCACTTCCATGCCGATATCGGCTCCGCGCCCGCCGGTCCACTGACGAACGCAGGCAGGAACATCGCACGCTCTTGGATTCAGGACTTCGTCCGCACCCAGTTGGGCGGCCAGCTTCAGCCTCGCATCGTCGATATCCACAGCAAAGACCCGCATACAGCCAGCCAGGCGCAGGGCCTGAATGACCAGCAATCCAATCATCCCGCTGCCCACCACTACGGCCGTCCCGCCCAGCTCTACCGGCCTCAGGCTCACGGCGTGGACGGCTATGGATAGGGCCTCGATCATGGCGGCGTGCTCGAAAGGAAGAGAGTCCGGGATGGGATAGACGATGTGTTGCGGCACGGCGAGGTATTCCGCGAAAGCCCCATGTCGGCGATACTCTCCGCAGGAAACGCCGAGCACCCGGCGATTGTCACACAGATTGACCCTGCCGCGCCGGCAGTAGAAGCACTGACCGCAGTAGACCGTGGAATCGAAGGTCACTCGATCACCTTGCCGGATATCCTTGACCTCCGAGCCGACCTCGGCCACGACTCCCGCCGCCTCATGCCCCATCACCAAAGGAGGGATGCGGCGTCCCGTGCTGCCGTCCAATCCATGGACATCGCTTCCACAGATGCCGCACGCCTTCACCCGGATCAGCACTTCGTCCGGCTGGATCTCGGGCTTGGGCATATCCACCAGCTCCATCTCCATATACTGTTTCAGCAACAATGCTCTCATCGGGCTCTCTCTCCAATTCGCTATGTCTTATCCTCGAAGGGGGTCAGGCCTACACACTTGACAGTCTCTTCAGTTTGATCTCGATCTCCTCAACCGTCTTCTTCAATTGCCGATCCTGCTCCATCCTGCCGATCAGCCTCCCGATGGCCTGACTCACGGCGGACTCACCCATCCCTCCATGGAAGATTCCGATTTCTCGCAGTGTCCCTCCTGAATACCGACGGCAGAGATAGACGCTGACGTCGCGAGCCCACCGATAACCGTCTTCCAGCGAGGCTACCACTATCCGCTTCAGCTCTTCCAGGGAGGGCCTTTTTCTCAGCTGCCGGAGCGCAGGGAGATCTCGGTCCTGGCCCGCCCCCGGAAAAACCTTCTCCCTCACCCGATCGATGAATTCCTCCCCACCTAAGAGAACGCCGGAGATCACCCCGACTAAGGGATTGGGGAGCTCTCTTTCCACTCCCTCCTCCACGAACTCCCGATGCCTCTTGCGTGCCTCCTTCTCCTGGGAGCCAAAGCAGGCGAGCAGGAAGGAGGTCTCCAACCAGGGGGGTTTCTTCTTGGCATTGAGATACGCTTGATAGCTGCTCCATAAATAATCCTCTGGGGTACGGCAGAGGCCTGCCCGAACGGGATTGAGATGAATGTACCGGGAGAGTACAAGGGCATAGGGATCTCTCTCCACCAAGATGGCACGATATCGTCCTTGGAAGAGATGCCCGGAGCGGTGGTGAATGCGATTGAAATAGGAGGTATATGCGCTGTTGAGGAAATGCATGGCCGGAGAGAGGTTGGACTCGTGGGTCTCCAAGAGAAGATGGTAATGATTCTCCATCAGGCAGTAGGTATGGAGGGAGAGGCGGAAACGATGAATGGCCTCGGAGAGGAGGGAAAGGAGCTTTTGGCGGTCTCGATTTGCAGAGAAAATGGGCCGGCGTTCATTGCCCCGAGAGGTAATATGATAGAAAGCGCCGGGAAATTGGATGCGGAGAGGGCGGGCCATCAAGAGACTCTGCTTCCTTTGGGCGGAAGGCCCTTCAGTTAGACCTACATATCACATATCAAAGAGGCCCAAATTTGTCAAGAGTGTAGGCCTGACCCTCTTCTTTCTCCCTTCTCCGCAGCCATTCGCAATTCAGGGGCCAAGGGGTTCCCTGTTTGGTTTCTTACTCCCCTCAGCAGCTTTTGTCAATTCCTCAGTCCCTCCCTAAAACAGAGATAGCAATCCCAGCAAAACGCAAAAGCCCTCTTGGTATCAGGGGTTTCGGTGAGTATAATGGCTCACCTTGAAGGTGAAATCCCATCGACCAAGGAGGGCTGGATCGCATGA
>Ga0315314_1000221_pt1 | contig 73612 bp, 82 predicted proteins | sample TDP9_MG_FD_203631 | JGI IMG/M metagenome (GOLD analysis project Ga0315314, IMG submission 203631) | Freshwater sediment microbial communities from Lake Towuti, South Sulawesi, Indonesia - TDP9 | ecosystem: Environmental > Aquatic > Freshwater > Lake > Sediment | place: Indonesia: South Sulawesi...
GTTTCCTTTCGCTATAGCCATGTAAACACTTATTTCGTCATCGATTATCACAATGTCGGCATCTTTATCGGGCTCTAAGCTTCCCTTGTTTTTGTCAACGTTAATAACCACTGCGGGATTTATGGTCACCATTTTCACTGCCGTTTGCAGAGGAGTTCCAACCAATTTCATCATGTTTCTTACTGCTCTGTCCATCGTCAGCGTACTTCCAGCGAGGTCACCAGACCTTAACCTAGAAACTCCATCCTTCACGATGACATGCTGTTTACCCAGCGCATATTCTCCGTCAGGCATGCCTGCCGCTCGGATAGCGTCAGTTACTAACACTACTCTTTCCGATCCTTTAACTCTGACAAGAAGGTTCATGGCAGCGGGATGAACGTGGATGTTATCGCAAATTAGCTCTGCTGTCAGTTCGTCGTGAACAAGAACGGCTCCTATTACGCCAGGTTCTCTAGGGTCAAAACCACTCATTCTATTAAACATGTGGGTTGCGTGCCGAACACCTTGCTTTATGGCGTCCACCGCTTGGATGTAAGTGGCGTTGGAGTGGCCAATTGAAGCCACTATTCCTAATTCTCGCAGTCTTTGTATCAAAATTTTGGATCCTTCAATCTCAGGGGCTAGTGTCACGATCTTTACAGCGTGGTTAGAGGCCTCCCATGTTTCCTCAAATTCATCTAGGGAAGGAAGTCTAACATAATCGGCGCTGTGAGCCCCCCGTTTCTCAGGATTGATGTATGGGCCCTCTAAATGCACCCCTAAGACTTCTGCACCATCTGTTCCTTTTTCCCTTGCTGTCCTCACCGCTTTAATGGTTCTTAACAGGTTGGGGCGAGATGTGGAAATAGTTGTGGCAACGAAGGATGTTGTTCCATGACTTGCCACAAATTTGGCTACTTCCTTAACCGCCTCGTAAGATGCGTCCATGATATCTCTGCCTCCACCGCCGTGAATATGAATGTCGATGAAGCCGGGTGCCACGATCTTGCCTGAAGCATCTATCACTTTCGCTCTTTTCGGCATTTTTACGTCGCTTTCTCCGCCAACTGCAGTGATTTTTCCATTCTCAAAAATGACTACGCCATTTCTTATCGTTCTAAACGGTGTTATTACCGTGCCATTTTTGATTACGGTAATCTCCCTCATTTTGTCAATCCCTGCTTAGACTCAAAAGCGCGGTTGTTAGCCTCTTCAGCCTCTATATTTGTGTTTCATTAACTGCCAAATAAGTTACGCCAACACAAAGCATTATTTAAGTGATCTTTCAAGAATAAATCTGGGAAGTTGTGTCGTGGAATGGTGAACTTTGACAAAATTTTTAGGGCTTACGACATAAGGGGCATCTTCGGTGAAGACCTTACAGAAGAGGTTGCATCCAGAATTGGGGCGGCTTTCGCAACTTTTTTAGGAGAAAACAAGGAAGTGTTGGTTGCCAGAGACGTCAGATTAAGCGGAGAAACCCTTAGAAAAGCTCTGGTTTCTGGTCTAGTTTCTGGCTGCAACGTTACTGATATCGGCGTTGTTCCAACACCTCTGCTCTATTTTGCAATAAATCGTCTTCAAAAGGATGCGGGGATCATGGTTACGGCTTCTCATAATCCACCGGAATGGAATGGCTTCAAGCTATTCCAGCCGAAGGGAAGCATTTACGGAAAGGACATGGAAAGAATCAAACAGATAGCCAAAAAAATTGACCTTAAAAAACTCGGCAAGAAAAGGGGCAAATCAACTAGGTACGAGGGGATAATCCGAGAATACATGGATTTTGTTCAAAATAAAATAAAGGTCGAAAGAGAGCTTAGGGTAGTGACCGACACAGCAAACGGCACCTGTGGATTAGTCGCTCCGTCTCTTTTCAAGCGGCTAGGATGCAAAGTTTTGGCTTTAAACGAAAATCCGGATGGAACATTTCCAGCCCACCTGCCAGAACCAAAAGAAGAAACCCTAGTTGAATTAAAGAGGGAAGTAGTAAAGAATGAGGCAGATTTTGGGGTGGGATACGACGGAGATGGGGACAGATCAGTTTTTGTGGATGACAAGGGAAACCTAATCTCGGGCGATTTGGCTTTGATGGTCTTTGCCAAGGATGGTCTTCAAAAAAGCAAAGGCGCAAAGATAATCTACGAACTGAGTTGTTCCATGGCTGTTGAAGAATACGTGAAACGACACGGCGGGATTCCAATAGTTGAAAGGGTTGGCCACACCTTTATCATGGACAAGATGACCGCGGAAAATGCTTTACTGGGAGGCGAAACGAGTAGCCATTTCTACTTTTCCGAATGTAATGGAGTGGACGACGCAATCTTTGCAAGCTTAAGAATGGCTGAAATACTCTCCAAAAGCGGTGAGAAACTTTCGGATATAGTTGATTCCTTGCCCAAGTATCCTTCCATCCACGAGAAAAACTTTGACTGCCCAGATGAACTGAAATTTTTGGTCATCGAAAAGTTAGGGTCCAAGTTTAAGGATTATAGTCTAAAGTTTCTGGACATAGATGGAGTGAAGCTGCTAGATAAGGATGGTTGGGTTCTTTTGAGACCCTCCAACACCGAACCAATTATAAGAGTTTCCGCTGAGGCAAAGACTGAAGAAAAACTTAAGGAACTCTACGAATTCGCGGTAAAAGAATTAAAGCATGTCATGAGGGGTGGTTAATTGCAAACCGTCATACTTGCTGGCGGAACAGGAAAAAGGGTTTTTCCCCTAGCGGTGAACAAACCAAAACCCATGTTCAAAATTTTAGGAAAACCCTTGATTCAACACGTTATCGAAACCGTGAAAGAAGCTGGCTTAAAAGATTTTATTATCGTGATAGGCCACAACGGAGAGCAAATTAAAGACTACTTGGCAGATGGCAGCGAACTCGGGGTTAGCATAGAATACACTGTTCAGAAAGAAGCCTTAGGAATGGCGAACGCCCTAGAAACCACAAAAGATTTAGTGGAAGACAATTTCTTCGTTGTTAACGCCGATGACATTTTTGAAAGTTGGCTGATAAAGGAAATGACCAAGCAATTCAAGAAAGGCAACGCAGACATAGTTCTATCCTGTAAACCCGTTGAAGAAACATGGAAATTTGGCATAATTCAAATAGAGAACGACAAAGTAACAAAGTTTGTTGAAAAGCCGCCGAGAGGAAAGGAACCAAGCAACTTGGCTGTTGTCGGCGTTTACATAATGACCAAGAAAATCTTTGACTACTATAAAAAAATTCCAGTGTCAGATCACCAGTATGAAGATGCAATCCAAAGATTCATCGAAGACAAAAATGTGGTTGGAGCAGCCAGCTATGATGGATTTTTCGCGGGTTACAAATACCCTTGGGACCTTTTCACCATAAATGAGCATCTGATGGATAGGCACGTAAAGAAGCAGACAATCGAAGATGGTGTAGACATTTCGGAAAGGGCTCAGATTGAAGGGAACGTTTGGATTCGAAGGGGAACTAGAATTCTTGAGGGAGCCTGCATAAGAGGACCATGCTACATTGGTTCAAACAGCCTCATCGGAAACAACTGCCTGATTCGGAACTATTCCTCCATCGGAAACAACTGTGTCGTGGGCTTTTCAACCGAAATCAAACATTCCTTAATTGGCGACAATTGCTGGTTCCACACAAACTACATAGGTGACTCAATAATCTCTGACAACTGCCTCTTCGGCGCCGGAACCATAACTGCAAACTTCAGGTTTGACGAGAAGAATATTAAGTTGAGAATAGAGGGCAAGGAGGTGGACTCCGGCACCGACAAATTAGGTGCCATAGTAGGGGACAACTGCAAAACAGGCATCAACGCCTGTCTTTCACCGGGCGTAAGAATAGGCCCTTACAGCATAGTTGGAGCCAGCGTGTACCTACAAGGCGACCTTGAACCAGGAAAAATAATTTTCTTAAACAAGGAAAGTTACATGGTAAAAGAGAACAAAATAGCAATTTCTTCCGAGAAGAAACAGAAATTGATGAAAAATTTGTTGAAATACAAAAAGTGATAATAAGTTCACTAATCCTACCCGGTACGGAAAATCCACCATATTTAGGTCCAATTAAAATCCTAGGGATGGTTCTCTGCGCATGCATGAAAACTCTTTTGAAAAGCTAATCGAAACAGATAAGTTATCAATTGGATAAATTAAGCAAGGTGATAGATTGTCGGTGGCTCAGAGGAAATTTTTTGGAGAAATAGCAGCGCTCCTAGATAAAACAGTCATGGTCGCAACGATGGATGGAAAGAACTATACCGGAACCTTGGCAGGGATAAATCCAGAAACGCTCAGCCTCTGCTTGTCAGAAGCAAAAGATGACAAGGGCACAGTCTTACACAGAATTGTTTTAAATGGCAGTGCTATCGCTCAAATCTTCACAGTGGAAAAACCCTTTGATCTGAAGGCTTTGTCTGAACGCATTGAGAAGGTTTTTCCAACCATGGTTAGGCTCTACGAGGACAAGGGGTTCATTTGGGTCATGGACAAAATTAAAGTAACCGAGAAGGGCGTGGAAGGAACAGGCCCAGCAGCCGAGCGAGTTCAAAAAGTGTACGACCTATTCATCAGCGAAACAAGACCTAAATGATGTTCATTTCCATCCCGCGTCGTTGAGTTCTTCGTTTGTTAGAATAGTTGATAATTCAAGAAATAACTTTGCTTTTCATTCCATATTAGTATAAATAAGAAGAAATGTTGAATGTGCATGCTATGAATTATTAAGAAGTTTTTCTGACATGATAACCTTGAATTTATTTGATGCCTCTGAGTTTTTAATGAGAATTAGTTTTAAGTGAGTTTTAATGATGCAAAAAAATTGGACTTGAAACTTAAGAATCACAATCAATATGATAAAAAAGCATAAATATTGAAGTGAACCTAAATTGAACTCGCGATACAACAGGGGTTCGGTTTAAGATGGAATATGATATTAAGTATAGTCCAGCCTATGCGCTGTTGGAAGTTAGTTTAGAACCTAACGAAGTCATCGTAGCGGAAGCTGGTGCCATGGTCTACATGACCCCCCAAATCAATGTTAAGACACGGAAGAGGGAAGAGAAAAGCTTATGGAAGAGCATTAAGACAACCCTTCTGGGCGCAGAATCCTTCTTCGTCAACGAATACATTGCAGAGAAAGGTCCGGGCAAGGTTGGCTTCGTTCCAGCACCAGTGGGAGACATAAAACCCTTTGAGGTAAAAGCTGGGAAAGGGCTCATTCTTCAAAAGTCTGCCTATGTAGCTTCCACAAAAGATGTTCACTTGGACACGGAATGGCAGGGATTCAAGAAGGGACTCTTTGGACAAAGCCTATTTATGCTTAAAGTTTCCGGAGAGGGAAAACTGTTCGTGAACGCCTTCGGGGCTATAGACCATCACAGTCTCAAGGGCGGCGAATCCATAGTCGTGGATAACTTCCACCTGGTAGCCTTCGACGACACCTGCAAATACGACGTCAAGAAGTTCGGTGGACTAAAATCCACCATACTAGGAGGAGAAGGCTTAGTTACCGAGATAAAAGGTCCAGGGGAAGTATACATTCAAACCAAGAATATACGCGAGTTCACTGATTGGCTTTGGGAACTGCTCCACGATAGGGTGGAAAGGACTGCCAGAAGAGTCGCTGAAGAAAAAGGAGAAAAAGGAGAAAAGCGTGGTTTTAGCTTCGGCAAGCCCAGGTTCTAATCCAAGTTGATTTGACGTGCCCTCGAAAAAAGCCATTCTCGCAATGGTCGTCGTAGCGATAGTTATCGCTGGAGTAGCTATAGGCGCAAGCGTTTTGTGGCAATCCTTTATTGGTTCCTTTAAAGAAGTTGAAAACGCCATTGACACTTATATAAATGCGCTGAACAGCTACAACGCTACTGAGGCTTGGACGCTGATGGCACCTACTTTACGAAGTGGGACGACGTACTCAGAGTTCGAGGAGTTTGTTCAAGATTTGGATAGTAAACAATGGAGGGCACAAATAAAAAGCATCAGCAGCAGATCTATAGAAACAAAGAATGGTAGAACCACTGCCACCTTCATATTAATGGCAGAAATAACGGAAACAGACCCAATTGCTGGAACCCAAACATATACAGAAGAATGGACTTTTAACCTAGTCAAGATAGAGGGCGAATGGAAAATAAATGCGTGGTTATACCAGTAAACTTCGAAACTAGATAGAATATCTGGGCACGTACAATCCGAGTGATGATCAACAAAAACTAAATAAGCCAGCGAAATCCAGATTCCTTCTTTCTTTCCTCTGTCGGAGGAGAAACCAAGCCAAAGGACTTCAGTACGTTTCGGGTTGCCTCAGCAGCCATGTCCAACCTACCCAAATCCACCTTTAAGCGCAAAAATTTGCAAACTGCCTTTAAGGCTTCACGTGTAGCCGTTGCGTCTGGATAAAAGCCCGGAGTATCAGCTAAAAGGCAAAAACCTTTCATACCCCTAAGTTTAGCCAACCCGATCAGAAGCCCAGCCGCCCCGAAGATTCGTCCACCAAGGATTCTAGCGCCTAGACGTAAAGCGTCCTCTAGAGTCTCGCGGTCTGTCGCTGTGCAGTAGAGCCCAGGAAATTCAACCGTTTCTTCCCGCTTTAAGCCGCCAATGGTTATGACGTAGCGGCATCCCAACTCTTCAGCAACATCCAAGACACGTCCACATAGTTCGTATTGTCCAACCGTTGTCAAGGCTTGCGTGTTGCCGTAAAGAATGATAAGGTCACGCTCCTTGCCTCTCCCTTTGTGGTAATAGAGTTCGTTGATGGGAAAGCGTGTCTTTCCTTCCCCAGCGGTTATGGCGAAATCTTGAAAGGAAGAGGAACGAATTTCTGCAAACAGTTTTGCCTTCAGCTCTTGAATTAGGTGTAGCGCCGAAATGTTTGCAACGAATCCAATGCCAGGCAGTCCCTCGATTAGAACAGGATCGTCTAAGACGGGTTTCTTGTACATTTGAACAGCACAGACCATGCTCTGTAACCCTCCTTGACCAGCACAATTAAGAGATAAGCTAGCGATATTAAAGTATAATCTTAAAAATTCAGTGAGATACTCTAGACTGATAAATTTTTCGCGTTGCTTTTATCTACGATTTTCATACGTTTCTTTTCCGTGTGGGCATATGCACGTGCATTTTCCTCAAGAGGATCGCTGCAACACATGATATTGTCATCAATGCTCCGATGAATACGTATGGAATGTAATCGAAATTCGTTGTTGCAGATGATTCGAAGTTTGCTAAGAGCACATGTGAACTATGTTCGTATTCTACACTAATGTAGTAGTAGAGATCATGGTCACTTATCGAGAAATTGAAGTGTTGACCGTCCAAGTAAATCTCAACATCCGAAATTGAAGATACTAATGATGTCGGCACGGTCAGATTGCAGACGCCAATGGTGCCATCTGCCCCCGCAACATTAACCGTGAGTTGCTTATCTGTTGAATCGAATGTGATGCCAAATACCGACGAGTTCGTCAAAACATCCATAGTATAGTTTGACCATAGCAAGTTAACCTTTATCCAGTTCTTGGGAAGAATTATAACGTTGGCATCGAATCCTGCAGCAGCAGCTTCCAGACCATCGCTGATTCCATCACCATCTGTGTCCTTTTCAAGGGGGTCAGTACAAAATACGTGAACTTCAAGCCCATCACTCAATCCATCACCATCGGTATCAGCTTCCCTCAAATTCGTCTGGTACGTGTATTCTTCCAAGTTCGAAAGCCCATCTTCATCGGGGTCCTCGTGCGCATCTGACGCGTTCTGAGGATTCAATCCCTGTTCATATTCCCACCAATCTGGCATTCCATCGCCATCACTGTCTGGGTTTGTGGGTGGGGCCGCTGTGTCATATTCAATTAGAGGACTCCAATCATCATTTGGAATAATGGTCCCTTCACTGGCGACGAAGCGATGTGAATAACGTGTCCCATCTGTGCACACTATTTCAACGTCATAGGCTTGACCTATAGTCGTGTTTGCGGCAATTAAATACTTCTTACACTCGCCAGCGTGAATTGAACTGTTGCTTTCACATATAAGGACTTCGTCAACATAAAAGCTATGAAGTTGCAAATCTATTACGCCGACGTTTCTAACCCATATCGCTATATGCGTAGTGTTGGCGATGACGCTATCAAACGCCAATGATGCCGCAGGTGCAAAACCAAGAACTCGCCCCATCATTCCAAGGCCTCCGGGGGCATAGGCGAATGTGGACAATGTTAGAATCAAAGCAGCAACAATCAGAGAAAACTCTCTCTTTGTCATCAACCGTTTCCTCATTTTCGTCATAGTTAATGGAGCTGCATAAACGTATATAAGAATTATGTCTAGAAGCATATCAGATATACATGTTATATATTTTTTTCGGAAAACTCAGCTGTGGGATACACCTCGCAACTGTTCTTTAACAGAGTTCCTGAAAACTCCACAAGCCCGTTGTTCATTTTTGTTAATCCTCTCTCGTTTCTCTGATGAATACAACACAAGAATGCATGCACAATACTACGAGGAGAAACATGTTAAAAAAGAAGAACATTAAAGTATGTCTGACGGTTGCCCTTATGTCCTTCGAGATACGAGACAGGGACTTACTCGCGCGGATAGGCAGGCTTGAAACTAAGAGCGGCATTATCGAGACGCCTTCGCTACTGCCAGTCATAAACCCCACTGTTCAACCTATCCTACCCAAAGCAATACTGGAAGAATTTAACTGCAAGGCGCTCATAACCAACGCCTACATAATAAAGAAGCATTTCAAGGAAGAGGCTGTTCAAAAGGGAATACACGATTTTCTGGACTTCAATGAAGTAGTCATGACAGACTCTGGAGCCTACCAAATTCTCGTATACGGCGATGTGGACGTTAACCCCGAAGAAATCGTGCATTACCAAGAGGAAATAAACACAGACATAGCCACCATACTGGACGTGCCAACAGGCTGGGGAGTCTCCAAAACATACGCAAGACAGACGGTAAACGAAACCCTAAGCAGAGCAAGGAAACTAGCAGAGGTCAAAACCCGTGATGACATCGCTTGGGTTGGACCAGTTCAGGGAGGACGATACCTCGATCTTGTTGCCCAATCAGCAAGAGAAATGGGAAAACTGCCTTTCCAAATCTACGCTTTAGGAAGCCCAACGCCTGTTATGGAGCAGTACCTTTTCGATACGCTTGTCGACATGATTATGACCGCGAAAACGAACTTACCAGAGGAACGCCCCCTCCACCTTTTTGGGGCTGGCCACCCCTTCATGTTTGCTTTGGCAGTAGCCTTAGGGTGCGACCTCTTTGACTCTGCTGCCTATGCAATCTATGCTCGAGAGGACCGCTACATGACAGAGTACGGAACCACCAAGCTCCAAGAACTGGAATATTTTCCATGCTCATGCCCAGTATGCATAAAAAACGATCCAAAAATCGTCAGGGCTGCGCCTAAAACTGAGAGGCAGAAAATGCTCGCCAAGCACAACCTTTACGTCAGCTTCTCAGAACTAAAGCGAATAAAGCAGGCGATAATCGAAGGACGCCTCTGGGAGCACCTCGAATCTAGAGCCTATGGACACCCAGCGCTCCTTCAGGCATTGAAACACTTAAAGAAGTATAGCGAGCATTTAGAGAAAAATAGCCCTGTAACAAAGGAGAGCGGCCTCTTCTTTTTCAGTTCCCTGGGTTTGATCCGTCCCGAGGTTGTCCGTCACAGAAAAAGACTCTTTGAGAGATACTTCCCTCCAAAAGAGGTAAAGGTTCTTGTTTTGCTGCCTCAAACTCGAATGAAGCCCTTTCACAGGTCGAGGGAATATCGAAGAGTCTTGAAGGAGATTCGACGAAGAATAGGTGACGAGTCGAATAAGGTCCATGTATGTGCGTATGCTGCACCCTTCGGCATAATACCCATAGAACTTGACGAGGTTTATCCTCTCTCTCAACATGAAACCGCAACTCCCTTCGACGCTGAAACATTAACTTACGTAGCGGGACAAGTTGCCAACTACATCGAGACGACGAACTATGAAAAGATCATCTTGCTCCAAAATGCTGAAACTTGGAAGAACATAGCAAGAGCATGTAGACGAGCTTGCAAGAAAAAGAAAATTTCTCTAACAGTGTTACAAGGAAAAAGACCGTTGAATAAAACTGTCCTAAACAATCTTGCAACAGCCATACAAAACGCCGTAGTAGTATAAGCAGTCATGTTTTATTTTCTTCTCACCTTCACCACTTCAAGGCTCATATCAAGCGCTTTTACGCTGTCAGTTATTTCTCCGAGGCTAAGAATGTCAACTCCTGTAGCGGCAAATTCGAGGATGTTTTGCTCGTTCACTCCGCCGCTGGCTTCGATTAAAATCTTGCCTCGAAGCCCTTCCTTCTCAAGCAACGCTATGGTCTTCCTTATCTGTTGGGGAGAAAAATTGTCCAGCATAACTATGTCGGCTCCCGCCTTAGCAGCCTCCAACGCCTCGTTCTCCTTGGAAACTTCGATTTCAACTTTCTTAGAAAACGATACAGCGTCTCTCACTTTCTTCACAGCCTTACCGACATCTCCAACAACCGCCAAGTGATTGTCTTTTATGACAACTAGGTCGTCTAAGTGTAGACGGTGGGTGTCCCCTCCGCCAATCATCACCGCCCTTTTATCAAAGTATGAGAGGCCTGGCGCCACCTTTCGAGTGCAAGCTATCCGAGTTTTATAGCCGGCACGATGAACCTTCTGAATCAGTCGGCTGGTTGTGGTGGCTATGCCGCTCATCCTCGTGAGGAGGTTTAAGAGAGTTCGTTCGATGGAAAGAAGTGTTCTGGCATCTCCAACTATACTTAATATGGTTGCTTTTTCCTCAATCTTAGATCCATCTGAAACGAGAGCCCTAGTTTGAAAACCGAGGCTTTCTAAAAGTGTGAGGGCTTCTTCTATTCCGGCTATTACTCCGTATTCCTTCGCGATAATCTTTGCTTCAACAATTGTTCCAGAAGGAATTGTGAGAAAGGTAGTTATGTCACCTTGGCCAATGTCTTCTTCCAAAAGCTTTCGGATTTTTTCCTCTAACACTTTCTTAGGGAGAAACATCTGCGATTCCTCCTTCAGCCGCCTCCATTATTATTTGGATAGCTGTTTCCAACCCATTTAACTTTAGGGCATCTTCCTGAATTTGTTTTGTTCTCTCTTGAAATTGGCTGTTCCTCAAAATTTTGAGGACAGTCTCAAGAAGCGTTTGTTTGTTAAGATTTTCTTGTTCGATCATTTCGGCGATTCCCATTTCAACGGCGTTTTTTGCGTTGTTAAGTTGTTCGGTGTGGCTTGGTGTGGGCACGAGAATTAGGGGTTTGCCGTAGCAGATGGATTGTGCCACGGTTCCATGTCCTGCCCTAGCGATTACGAGATCGCAGGCTTTCAGGTATTCGAAGCGGTTGGGTATCCACCCATAAACGGTTACGTTTCCATCTTGAACTGGCTTGGTTGACCCGTTTGGATAGCCAAGAGACATAACAATTTGGTAATCATCTGGGAATTCCCTGAGGATTTGTCTAAGAATTCCAGTGAAATAGGCTCGCTCTTTTACAGGTCCGCTTATGGGTGCAAAGATTAAAGGCTTGTTCTCAACTAAACCAAGTTTTTTGCGAATTTGTTTCTGGCTTGGAAGCTCGTCGGGGCGCACAGGTAGCACGGGTCCTATGAGCTTTACACATTTTCGATACGCCTTTGGAATCCGCAGATTTCCGGTTGAAAGGGTGTAAGGCGGGGGAAAATCTGGAATTAAGGTCTGTTTCCCGGTGGTCCATATCTTTCCAATGACCGTAAGAGTGAAGGTGTCTGCAAGTTTGGCAAGCCTCAAGAATCGTCTGCGTCTTGGAATGATTACTTGAAATTGATTGAGAATGCAAACTTCGGGTATTCCCAAAAGTTTTGCGGCTACCAGAGGCGAGACTCGCGAATCTGATACAACCACGTCGGGCTTAAACGCCTTCATGATTTTGATTTCAGCGTCAACTTGTTTCATGAAAGTAAAGGATGCAAAGAAGGGCCCCGGATTCACCGTTGTTTGCCTAAAGTCAACGGTTCCGTCAGGTTTGACCACAAATCCGATGGGCGGAGCCTCCACAACTGGAAACCCCTCTTGTTGAAGATACCGTAGACCATCCTTGTAGGTGGAGAATAAAACTTGAGCTCCTGCCTCTTCCAGTTTCTTGGCTATGGGAAGACAACGACCCACGTGGCCAAGGCCGACACCACAGGGAGAAAATTGAACCCGCATAAACCAGTTTCCTTAGAGTTTTTCAGTCTATCTGCTTTTTGGAGACACTTCCTCAAAATATTATCGCTTGAAATTTGCGCGCAGTCCAGTGCGCGTCAAAGGTAACTACTACAAGTTAGCCTCTTTTTCTCTTTCTTTTCTTAACATAGCCTACTGTCATAACAGCTACAGCTAACAGTATTGTTAATCCAATGTATGGAGCTAATAGGCTAAGCTTGTTTACTGGAAGCCAGATGCCACCAACTGGGGGTGTCCATGGTTCCATTAGTGGATAAAAGTCATAATTTGTATTAGGATGTGGTATCAGAGTATCTCCTATTCCATCACCAGCAATAGCGTGTTTTCCAACACCGCTTCCATCATCAACTCCAGCATAGTCAGACCAGTAGTTTCCCTCAAGAAGCGTAGGATGATACCAGTAGTTGCTTGAAGCACCATAATCAATGGCTTGGTTTGTGTTATTAATGAAGCTATTATGGTAGATTTCGTTGTTTGAAGACGAATGGATCCAGACTCCAATCCCGTTTTTTGTTATTTTGTTATTTCTAAGGGTGTTATATGAAGCATACAATAGGTCGAGGCCATGAGTATTATTTGAGATTACGTTATCGCTAAAAATGTTATAGCTGCCACCATTTAGCCAAATTCCACGATCATCAGAATTTGAAACCGTGTTATCACTAACAACGTTATTGCTGGAAGAATATAGAAGAATGCCGTACTGACTATGTTTTGAAACCATGTTATTCCTAACAGTGTTGTTGCTAGAATAACGTAGGTAGACGCCGCGAATACCATTATTTAAAACGATGTTGTCACTAACAGTGATGTTTCTGGAGTTTACTAGGAAGATGCCATATTGAGTATTGTCCGTTACGATGTTGCTGCTAACGATAATAGTGTTGCAACCGTTTAGGTTGATACCATGGATACGTTGCCGTGTCGTGAACCCGCAAATTTTCACGTTACTTGTGTTGCGCGCGTACACTCCTTTAATAATTGTTGTGTTAGCATTTTCTCCAATAAGTGTCAAAGACTTGTTCACGGAAACTTGTTCAGAGTATGTTCCTTCATGAACAAATACTGTATCTCCTGGCTGAGCTGAATTTATAGTCTCTTGGATTGACTCTCCAGGATAAACATGATGGATTGTTGATGCATTTACTGGCATTGTAAGTCCTGCACCAAGCATTGACAATAATAAGAGCACTGATACAAAAACAGTTACAGCGGTCTTGTTTTTCATTTCAGCTCTCCTTTCGGCATGCTATTGAGGTGCCAGCATAACGATATTAACGTTTCAGTAACAATCTTCTACATCGAAACAAGCACACAAAATTCATGTATGTAATTCTTTTTCGCATCTAGGGCAATGAACATGACAAATGTACATTAATCCCATTCGCAAAGAAGAGAAAATCAAGGTTTTCTCATGTCTATGATCTCAACTTCCCCGTTAGGGGTGGTTTCATGTGCAATGACGCAACTAAACTTGTAGATTTTTGTTCCTTCCAGTAGCCAACAGTCTGGCGATAAGCCGGCTTTCATGCAGCATTGACAAAGGAATTCCTCTTCTTCCCAGTTCCACTCGATGGGCACCTGAGGAAGAAGCAAACCCTTGTAGTAGCCTCTCTCAACGATAAGTCCGTCTTGCCCGACCTTGATTTTCCGTGGATAATCCGTGGGTTTCTGGACCTTCACAAGTTGGGGAGGGGTAAGCACGCTCACCTCAAAAACTATGTGTTCAAGTTCGCCGAGGGAGACTGGAGGAAAGCGCGGGTCCTGCGTTGCGGAGTTGATGGCGGATTCAATCACGGCGCGGGCTAGAGGGGTGGTTGGATATGGAAAGCCAATACAACCTCTTAGTTCCTTTTTTCCTTGATAGAAGCTGTTTAACGTGACGAAAACTCCGCAGTGTTCCATAAGCTTTGACGAAACATCCTTAGGAACAGCCATAATTTTTCCGTTCTTGAGGTATTCCTCCACAGCCTTTCGAGCGAGCTTTACGAGGAAACGGCCCTCTTCAAGGGTTAACTGGAACACCATGCTGGTCCATCTCTTATCTGTTGTTGGGTATAGAAGTTTCTTTCTTAAATCTTTAGTTAATAGAGGTCATGAGAAAGAGTTGAAAGAGAACTAGGTAGATAGTTTGTTCGTTAGAGCTCTTATGAAGAAATCATGGTAGGGGTTTAAATCTTTAGTACAACTTAAAATGATATATCATTCGATTAAAAGTGAACGCATTAAAGAGAAGATCAATTGCAATTGCAGGAGTATTTCTAATCGCAGTTGGTTCTATATTTCTTATCTTTGGAATATTGTATGCGTTGATGTATGGAATCTCTGCAGATATGTCAGTAAGGAAAATTTTGTTTCCAGAATGGGCAGCTGACCTTTTATCGCTTATTAGTGGAGGCTGCTCAATGATAGCATTGGGAATAATTTTTGTCCTTTGGGCAAACAAGCTTCCAAAACAACTAAAGAATTAATTAGAAGATTGTGAGGAAGTCTGCTAGAATTTTCTGGATTCTTCTTGAATTCCTTCGCTATTGATTGTGAGTAAGTCTACGCCGTCGCCGCTCATGATGTCTCGACTCACAGCCGATTTCACTGCTCTAAACACGAGGTCTTTGGCTTCTTTTACGGTCATGTTCTCTTTGTATCCTTCTTCTAGGACTCCGACGGCGATTTCGGCTCCAGAGCCCACCGCGGCATATTTGTCGGGTATGACTGATCCCAGTACGTCTAAAACGTACAATGAAGCTCCTTCATCATCCATCCCGCCAACAATGGTTTGGGTGATTAAGGGAAACATCCGTCTACTGAAAAGTAGGTTGGACATAACTTTGGCGGCGGATTTTACGGGTATGGGTCTTCCAGCGTCAAGCTTGAACAGGTTCGAATAGGCTTCTACCTCCCGCACCAAAATCTGCATATCGGAGACTAGTCCAGCGCAGGCAGCGCCTATTCTGTCGGTTATCTTGAAAACCTTCTTTCCAACTCTGCTCATCACCATGTAGCCATAGGAGACTCTTTTCTCGGAGGCTAAAATCACGCCGTCAGAGCAAACCACGCCCAGTGTGGTGGCGCCCGGAATCCAGAAATATTGAGGTTGACCTTGTTCATTCAAATCTTGTTCCCCCGTTTTCATGCACTAATGCGCTGACAGACTTTTAAACTTAATTGTAAAAATCCATTTAAGTGAATATTCTTCACTTAGCCAGTTGCGGTCACGTCCACATAGGTGGCTTGCTAAAGAATCGTTGTTGTACACTCCGTCATTTCAACAGGGGCCTCGAGTCCTCTCTTCATAAACTCCGCGATCATGTCTTGTGGATCGATGCATCCCTCTGGCGCAAACACTCCCTTTTCTTTAATTTTTCCTTTAGCCAACATTTGAGCTCCTATGGAAACTGGAATGCCAGTACCCTCATCCATCCTTCCAGTAGAGGCAAAGATAATTTTAGTTTTATTCCCGCCTTTCGTTCCTCGGACTTCAACCCTAACTGCTCCCATTTTTGGAACGTCCCTTATCTGACTACTTAACTTGTATACAAAAGCTGCGGCGAAATCTAGTGGTGCCACTGATGCACCCTTTACATCCAGAGACTCCTCAGACGAAAACCCAATATCTCCCAGCGATACGATTAAATCCTTAATTGACGGAGGGTTGAGGGCGCACTTGGTATCTACATATTTTACTTTTTTTATGTATCTTGGGATAGTGATGGGCTCCGGATGCCCTATATGAAAGACTTCAAATTTGCCAAAGGGCTCAGGAAACTCAACCGTTTCTCTTCCATCGACAAAAGCCCTTACTTCTGTGAATTTGCCGTTTTTGAAGGTGGGAACTTTTCCGTACATGGAATGAAATCTATGGGATATCTCGGCTACTCCACCTAAGTCTGGAGCTCCCATTAGCAAAGCTATGTGGATTTCTTCTGGCTCATCAAGCATGTCGGCTGCGGCTTTGGCAAGGATATTGGTTGCTCCTGGAGACACGCCTAAACCGCTGATAATCGTTATTCCAGCGTCCTTTGCAACTGAGTCCAGCTCTAAAACTTTAGATGTCGAATCGTAATCGTCGCAGATATCCACGAGGTTCACTTTGGCTTCTATTGCAGCTTTAACAATGGGAAGCGCGAATTTGTAAAAAGGTCCAACGCAACTAAGCGCAACATCAAAGTTGCTCATCAAATTAACCAATTTCTTATGGTCGGTTACGTCCACGAATTTAGTAGATACCCTGGTTTTTTCGCTCTTTAATTTCTTAACAAAGTTTTCCGCTTTTTTTAGGTTGATGTCTCCTACAACCACCTCATCGAAATCGCCAAACTCAACCAAATCTTTGATAGCCACTTTTCCCATTTCCCCGCATCCCAAAGCCAAAACTTTCATCCTTTCATCCCCTTTTATTCTTTCCAGAGAAGTAATCTTAAAATTTCTGGTTCATACGTTCGATCAAGTTAACTTTTCGACTGCATTAGACAACAAAAACTATGAAACAGAAGAAGGCACGTGACTTTATTTGTAAAATTATAAATGTTTGTTGATAGTTCTTTTATTTGGTGTGAGTTGTGCCAAATGTTAACGAGCAGTTTGGAGCCCATCCAGACTTGAAAAAGTTGTACTACACGTACCTAGCAATAGCGACTATTCTTTTTCTGGCTTGGATTCTACCAGTAATAGCCGCCGCCTTCATCTTCTTACCCATCGGCAGCGCATCCATAGTAGCAACCTCGCTTTTAGTTCCCTTATTCTTCTTAATCGTTTTGGTATGGTACTGGATTAAACGATACTATGATTCCATATCCTACGCCTTAACAGACAACGAGATTGTAGTTCACAAAGGAGTCTGGTGGAAAAAGAAGGGCTTCGTCCCCTACAACCGCATCACAAACATCAACATTGTACAGGGACCCATCTCCAGACGTTTCCAACTAGGCACAGTTCTGATTCAAACAGCCGGCTTCTCAGGCGCCACAGGAAGTGCTGGAGGTTTAAAACCAGCAGAAGCCGTCATTTTCGGCATCAAAAACTTCGAGGAAATAAAGGACAAAGTCATGAATTTCGTAAGAAGGTTTAGGCCGGTAGCGGTTGAGGCTGAGGCTGAAGCTATGGCTCCTGAGGATGTCAGCCGCCAAATTCTAGCCGAGCTAAAGAAAATCAGCAAAGCTTTGGAGAAGGCAAAATGAGGAGCCTGTATTGATCTCCATCTACCACCAAAAAATAAACGACGTATGGTACGCTGCCGCCATAGAAAATGACGAGGTCTTTGCAACAGCCTTCTCGCCAGATAATGAAGAAGAAGCTTTGCGACACCTACTGAAGAACTTGCCATACAACATCCCATTCCAGGCTGTAGAAAAACCTAGGCAACCCTTGGCTGAGCTCCTGAAAACTTTGGAAGCGATCTTCAAAGGGAAGGATGTTTCACTTTCCAGTTTCAAGCCAGCCATGGATCATCTACCCAGCTACACGCGAAAAGTGCTTAACTGCACATCTTTGATTCCGGTAGGATACCTAACAACCTATGGGGCTATAGCCAAAGTTGCGGGTGGAAGCCCCAGATCAGTAGGGCGTGCTGAAGCCTCAAATCCCTTTCCACTCTTAATTCCATGTCACAGAGTTGTGCGCTCCAACTTCAGCATTGGAGGCTACGGACTCGGCGAAAAAGTCAAGCTGCAGATTCTCCAGAGGGAAGACAGAAGCTACGAGAAAACTGCAACGCTGAAAGTAGGCGACAAAACTTTACCCTTATTTCCCGTCAAACACCTTCGGAAAAACAGAGGCAAAAATTAAGTTCATATACACAATATCAGATGAGGAAGAGCTATGGTGAGACGCGGAGTTTTCGTGGGGAGATTTCAGCCCTTTCATAAAGGGCACTTAAAAGTGGCGAAGGACATCCTAGAAAAGGTTGACGAGCTTGTCATAGTTGTGGGCAGCGCGCAGTATAGTCACCGACTTGACAATCCCTTCACTACGGGTGAACGCATCACCATGATTAGAAGAGCCATGGAGGAAGGAGACATTCAGCCGTCAAAATACTGGATCGTTCCCGTTCCTGACGTCCATGTGCACATGATCTGGGTCGCCCAAGTTGTAGGCTACTCTCCAAAGTTCGACGTGGTTTACACCAACGAGCCTCTAAGCCGCCGACTCTTCACCGAAGCTGGCTTCAAGGTTGAACCAGCGCCCTTCCACAAGAGAGAGATATACTCAGCTACAGAAATAAGAAAACGAATATTAAATGGAGAAAACTGGGAGGAACTGGTTCCAAAAAGCGTTGCCCATTTCATCAAGGAAATCGATGGCGTAGCTAGGCTGCAAGACTTGGCTAAAACCGACAAGGTTACCTAAACTTGTATCTAGGCTTATTTGCGCCCAGACTTCTCGACCAGCTTAATGGCATCGCTTAGCCATTCCAAGGTTTTTTCAATTTTTTCTCCGCGTACAGCAGGAACCATGGAGGCAAGGTGTTTTTTGACGTACATACCATAAATGAGAATTTCTCTGGGATCAGACTCGGAAAGTGCCTCAACAAGAAGGTTCAAAATTTGTTTTTTGGCTTCGCTCTCCTCAACCTGTTGGAGGACGCTTTCAATTTCGCCCTCCTTCTCTATTTCCGGTTTTTTACGTGGCTTATAGCCCAACTCCCTGAGTTTGTCAAGAGCCACTGTGGATCATCTCCAAGTTTCTGGAATTAACTTATTTACTGTGGCTTTTCGAACTTTTTCATCAAATGTTTTTTGCGTTACGAGGTCCAATGCTCCTTCTGGACACCATTCCACGCATTGGGGCTCGCCGTCGCAAAGATCGCATATTATGACTGTCTCCTTCTCCGGATGCAAAACAATGGCGCCGTAGGGGCACGCTTCAATGCACCAACCGCAGCAGTCGCATTTCTTCTCATCCACCAGTATAACGCCGGTTTCTTCAGACTGCTTCATGGCGTCTCGAGGACAGGCGGGTACGCATGGGGCGTTTTCGCAGAGCCTACATACTACGGGCATATTGATAAGTTGATACAAACGGAGAATTTTTATTCGGGAACAGCGAGGATTAAACACTTTTTCTCTTTCCAACGCGCATACAAGCTCGCAGACGCCGCAACCCGTACATTTCTCAAAATCAGCGGCGACAAATTTTCTTTCAGTTGCCACCGTCTGCTTTGAGACAGTCATGCTTAATTACCTTCCATTTATCCGAGAGAAAATGATTAGTGGTACGTGCATTACTTATAGGTTTTTGTTTTAGACTGCTCGCACGCCAAAGTATGGATAATTCATTATACTCGGTTTTGGCGCCCCCTAAACGCGTGCAGTTTATACAGATGTTTTGCCCCAAGTGCGGTTAACCAGCCGCTAATAACCAGAACCGTTGCTGGAAAACTTTGGACGCCCGTGTTTAGCAGAATCGTCTGGAGCAGTAAGAAGACAACAGCTATTGATATAGTGGATGCAAAGGCGAATTTTCTTCCGTATTTTTGCATGGTTTGAATGCTGAGGAGCCCAACCAAGAAAACGTCGCCTAACCCTAGGATCATTAAGCCCCTAGAAGGGAAAGCTGGTAGAATAATAGCTACAGGTAATCCCAGAGCGATTGCTTTTTCGCCTGAAGTAACCATATGCCCTGTGATTAAAACTTGAATGACATCCATGACGGTCAGTAAGGCAACGAAGGCAGCGGTGGTTTTCCACGTAAATAAACTTCCCATATAAACTGAGATGCAGATGGCAAATATTATGGCAAAAAAATTTAGCAAATACGGTGCATGCGGCGGTATGTATACATTCCACAAGTATGTATCCTTGTACATAAAATACAAGGCAATAAATAAAACAGGAGTTGGAACAGCCAAGTACCATTTTGGCACAATTAAGTACGTGAACAAGAAAAAGATCGCGGAGTAAGAAAATAGAAAAAGAATTCTAATGGCTTCTTCAGGAACAAACACTATGACGGTTACTAGGGCGCCTATGGCTATTACCAATAAAACAACGTGCTCAACACGAAGTTCCTTCCCGCCAAAAAGGGAACTAACCTTCCTTTCATATAGGGCATAGAGAAAAACTATGACTACAGCAATCAGAAAAAGAGTCGATGAAAGCAAAACATCTAGTATCATGCCTTCACATATGCTCACTGCTCAAAATTTGTTTTGCGGTTGTTAGAGAAACTCAACACGCTACGTATATATACGCTTGTAATCACTGCTATGAAGTAAGATGATTTAGCGGTGAGAAACTCTGCCAAAATTTACACCAACCACTTTTTTGATTACGGTAAATTTAGCGGTTTATGCATACACTTCGATTCTTAGCGGCAACTTTATCGAAACAGACTTTAAAGTTCTTGCGCGGTTAGGTCAAGTCAATCTTTACGTTATGAATGGTTGGTACTGGCAATTGTTAACGTCCATGTTTGTCCACGTCAACATAATTCATCTTTTTGGCAACATGTTTTTCCTCCTCATATTCGGTTTCAGAGCCGAGGAATTCTTCAGCCCAGAAGAGTTCTTCTTCATCTACTTTATATCTGGACTTTCTGGCAACTTGTTAACTCTACTAATGGACCCATTAACCATCTCCGCGGGGGCTTCAGGAGCAATATTCGGAATTTTCGGCGCCTGCGTGATATATCTGAGAAAAACGTTCGGTCAATCCATTATGGGAGCATTAATGTTTTCATTTTTACTCTTAATGATAACCGCTGGCGAACGTGTTAACATTCTCGCGCATTTCGGAGGACTTGTGGCTGGGTTAATAATTGGGTATGTTTTGGCGAAAAGCCGGAAAACCGTATTCTAGACAAAGTTAGGGGAAATTTAAATTTTGAACTCTGAACAGTTGTTTAAGGCCAAAATTGTGCAGTTAATTGTTTCGAAAAAGCCAGAGGATGCCCTTGAGGCTCTAAGCCATTACTATAAAGTTAAAACTCCTGAATTGAAGGTTGGCATGCCGAAGCGGCACAGAAAAAATGTAGGATGCTACGTCTCGAAAAACGAGACTATTTACGTATCAAACTTGGACAACTTATACAATCCCTACGTAATCCTCCACGAGTTTTACCACCATCTAAGAACACATGACATGAAACACAAAGGAACCGAGAAACACGCCGAAAGGTTTGTGAAAGATTACATTGAAGCATATAGAATAACATCTACTCACCCATAATTTTTCAGCCAGCTAGTAAGAGGATGACAAAGACGAGACACGAACAGAATCCCCAATTTTGGCCTTAAACACTTTGGAGGCGTTCCCTTGGTTTATAGATATTTCAAGAAAATCGTTGCTGCCAATTATTCCTAACGGCTTCTTAGCCGGGACCTCGCCATAAGCTGAACAAAGCTTCAAGGCCAAAGTTTTGCCCCTAAGCTTGACATGGAGAGGACAGCCTTCACGTATGCCCATTTTTTCGAGGTCCTCCGCTGATATGTTGCTGACAATGTTGCCGAAATCGTCTATGTGTAGAACTTCTCCCAACAATTCGCCCCTTCTTACGCTGGGTTTCGCGAATTCAGGAAACTCGTAGTCATGAATCTCAGGACCAAACTCGGATGGAGGACAGCCTCTCGCCAGATGCGCTGCTGCTGGAGAGAAAACGTCTCTTCCATGAAAGGTTCTTGAAACTCGAGGAAGCATGTATCGCGGGTTGCTAACATGATAGATGTGGCGTATACCCTCCTTCTGAGCAGCCAGCATAAGCAAACCGTTATCGGGTCCAACATAAAAGCAACGCTTCGTTTCGACGATTATTGGGCGTCGCTTGGTTCCTACGCCGGGGTCCACGACAGCCACATGAACTGTGCCAACGGGAAAGTATGGAGCAGCCGAGGCGAGGACGAAGGCGCCCATGCGTATGTTAAATTTTTCAATTTCGTGACTTATGTCTACGATGCGTGCTTCGGGACAAATAGAAAGGATTACGGCTTTCATTTCCGCCACGTAGGGGTCTTTTAAACCAAAGTCGGAAAGCAATGTTATGATTGGCACGCTGTTGCCTCGCTCTTGCTTGTCCACAAAGTTTAGTAAACGGGCAACTTTATGCTTTTAGGTCAAAAACCAGCATTTTTATTTTGCCTAAGCTTATCATCAAGATGAGGGCGCCTATTGAAACCCAGCGAATTTATCCCTCTAAAAAGACTTCAAGAGAAAAGATACAGCCAAGTCTTATGCTACCCAAAACATGATTTGAAAGAATTGAAAAGGCGCCTTAAAGAGTTAAAAAAGCTTGGAGTCAAAGCCATAGAGTTCACTGGAGAGAAAATGGCTTTCGATGTGCCAGTTTTGGGGAAGGGCTACGTTGGCATAGTTGTCGCGGTTCACACAGACATGGGAAAGGCTGCGTTGAAGGTTCGTAGGGTTGACGCTGATCGGGTTGGGATGCAGCATGAAGCGGAGATGCTGAGAAGGGCGAACGCCCTCGATGTTGGGCCAACTTTGCTTGACGCCACCGAAAACTTCCTCCTCATGGAGTTTGTTGAAGGAACGCTTCTTCCTCGATGGGTCGAAGCACTGAAGGGTAGGGGAGCTAGGTCTAGAATCCGCAGGGTTTTACGAGCTGTTTTGGAGAACTGCTGGAGGCTAGATGAAGCCGGCTTGGATCACGGAGAACTGAGCAGAGCCCCGAAACACATCATCATAGACGCCCATGACTGCCCCCATTTAGTGGATTTTGAAACCGCCAGCGTCAACCGGAAAGTTTCCAACGTGACCTCTATCTGCCAATATCTTTTCATAGGAAGCCAAGCTGCAAAGATGATAAAGAGAAAAGCAGGTGAAGTTGACATAAAAGAACTGATAAACGCGCTAAGAAATTATAAGCAAGATCGAACGCGAAAAGGCTTCGAAAAAATTCTAGGCGCATGTAGACTCGATGAAGTTGATTGTTGAATTTACTTCTGAATCTGAAATAAGGATTTTTAATTCTTAACACATAAATGTGCAACGCAAATACCGGTTTTATGAGGGACTGCTGTGGAAACCGATGTAATGAACGCTAGAAGTAGAAGTTCCTTCGTAAACGGTCTTGCAATAGGATTTGGTATGGCTTTTTTGGCAACCTTTGCCATTTTATGGATATCCATATTCTATGCTTCTCAAATGAGCATAGGAATAAGTTACGAAAAAATGATTTCAGCTTTCATCTATCCGATGCTGTTCATCTTAGCGACAGGAACGGTGCTTTTGACGACGGGGACAGTCAGAGAATACTTGTCTCCCATCTAGCTTCGTCATAGTTCTGATTCTTCTAAAGTATTTCAGATAGTGACCTAGCTTTCATAATCCTTATCATCCCTCGGACTAATCTGATTCCGATCAAGATGAACCCTAAAAAAATCCTTCTAAAAGAAATATCCGACAGAGTTGGAGACAAAATCAGCGAACAAACTATCACCGGAAAAGTGAACCAATTCCTTAGGTACGGCAATGTGTTTCTCTTCTTTGAAGTAATGAGCTTAAGGAAGGAAATTGAAAGAATCAAAGAAGAGATACAATCAATTAGAGATACAATAGAAGTCGGAAAACTAAAGGTACATCTCTAACCAAATCTAGATGCCGCCAACAGGTGATGCAAAAACCGGCGATGTAGGTCTTCTTAAGTAAAATGTGACCACAGTAGAGGACATTGATAAAATTCTTTCGATCGATCAAGCCGTAAAGGAATTGATCCTTAAAGAGGAGTTAACTGGGGATGCTTATGATCCACTCGCATGAAACGTTTTCAGGAATATTTTTCGGCCTTGGATCGGGTGGACAAAAAATGCATTTAACTTCTGCTCTGGGGTTTATTGCCTTTACAAAGCCTGTACGTGCTGCTAACGAAAAACCAAAGGTCTTACAAGGGTATTCCGTCCCCAATTTCTTTCTGGCGTTTCGTTGAAGAGAGCAATCAATCGTTCTCATCCTAGCAACGCTATCAGATAACTTCGTTAATTCAACATTTTCGAGCAAAGCCCAGTATGAAAACCGAAGCCCTTTAATAATCGAATCGACATCTGTGCCCGAAACAATTGAGAGCTCCACCAATTTTCTAGACTGCCTTGATCCAAACTCTTTAAGAAGCTCGGTGCTTATCAAGCTAAGAAGCTCAGTGCGCTCTTCCTTAAGAAAAGCATCCGAACCATACTTCTCAATAGCCTCTTGCATTCCTTTAAACCAAGCCCAGTTGTATGTAAATACTAAGTTCTTCATAACTTCAAACAATTTATCTTTGGAAAGTTCATGGAACAACGACAATGTCATCTCCTTCTCTTTGCTAAATATACTTGATATGACTCAATTCAAATTCTTTTTTAAAGTTTACTGATTCGTTAGGTTGATGGGAGTAAGAAACCTTAATTTGAGTCCTATTCCTTGGTTATTGCTATTGGGGTCGTAGTCTAGCTTGGTCAAGGATACCAGCCTGGGGCGCTGGAGGTCCGGGGTTCAAATCCCCGCGACCCCACCAAACGAGCAGTTGAGCGAGTTCTACTTTTTCAGTAGTTCAAAGACGCTTCTGAATGCCATCACGGTTTCGTCCAAATCCTTCTTTGTATGGACTCCTGACATAAATCCATGCATCGGAAGGGATAGGACCCCCGGGTTGAAATTTGCGAGACCCATTCTCATCCAGTAGTCGAAATCCACAACTTCCAGTTTTCGACTGAAATCAGCCTCTTCTCCTTCTCCCACCTTAATCTCAAGGTGGAATACGGAGTAGGTGTTGTAAGTTGAGAGGCCTATCTTCATGCTCTCTGCGAGTCCATTTATCTTCTTTGTAATTTCCTTCGCCATTGAGTTGGCCTTCTCAATGTAGTTTCCCTTTTCAAGCTCGGTGATGGCGGCTATTCCTCCTGCCATTGAAAGAGGGTTTCCGCAGAAGGTTCCAGGTGAGTAGACGTGGGTTGGGCCAAAGTTCTCTGAGCTTGGATCAAGCAATCCGAATAGCTTGTCCATAACTTCGTCGGTGCCCCCCACGGCGCCTATGGGGAAACCGCCTCCAACGATTTTGCCGAAAGCGGTTAGGTCTGGGCTAACTCCAAGAACCTTTTGGGCGCCTCCTATGCTTACTCTAAATCCGGTGACAACCTCGTCGAAGATTAGTAGGACCCCATGCTTTTCTGTTATCTCTCTGACTTCTTTCTGAAAGCCCTCTCTAAGCGGGACAGAACCAGTTGTTTGGCCTAGAGGTTCCATGATTACGGCTGCGACGTTTCCCTTGTTCTTCAGTATTGTTTTTTCTAGAGCTTCTAAATCGTTTGGCGGCACCGTGATAAGACTGCTGAAGCATTCATGTGGTATGCCATTGCTTATCATGTCGCCTATGCCAGCTGAGTAGGCGTCAAAGAATATTGAGTCGCTCCATCCATGATAGTGGCCTTGAAACTTTATCACTTTCTTTCTTCCAGTTCGACCTCTGGCAATCCTTAACGCAAGCATGACTGCTTCTGTTCCTGAATTTACTGCTTTCACTTTTTCGCATGATGGAAAATGTTGATGAATCTTTTCAGCCCATTTTACTTCCAATTCTGTCGATAGGCCGCAGTGGGCGCCGAATTTGTCTAACACTTTGACGGTTGATTTTCTAATTGAAGGGTGATCGTGGCCGAGGATTCCTAAGCCCATTGTCATAGCGTAGTCAACGTACTCGTTTCCATCGATGTCCCAAACTCTTGACCCCTTTGCCTTATCTATGAATAAGGGGTATGGCCTCTGCCATCTTAGAAAATGGGTGATCCCGAGCGGGACGTGTTCACAAGCCTTCAGATACGTCTTTTTGGAGCCGGGAGTCTTCCTCTCATAATCACTTATCATCTTCTTTGCAATTTCTTCTCTAAACCGAGGCACCGCCAGTGTTGAAGCTTTCACCATTTAACTCAGCCTCAATTCGATGCATAAGAGTACTATTTCTTAAATAACATGCTGGATAAAATTATTCTTCAATGATGGCTACCGGACGCGCCCAACCCGCGCTTGCTCCTTTAATCTTTATTGGAAAAACAGCTACCTTAAACCCGTAGGGTTTCGGAATCTTGTCCAGATTCGCCAATTTTTCAATGTGGCAGTACTCTTTCGCTATGCCCGCGAAGTGGGCTGGCCACACAACCCTACCATCCTTGATTTCAGCATATTCAGCGGCCATGTTGGAGAAGGGGCGGTCGAAGCCCCAGCTGTCGATTCCAATTATCTTTACTCCCTTGTTGAGGAGCCATAGGGTTGATTCTCTGCCCATGCCCGGATGGTCGAAAAGGTATTCGCGTGTACCCCAATACTTGTCAGCGCCTGTCATTATTAGCACAATATCGCCTGGCTTGATGGTGTAATCGATTTTCTTGAGGGCTTTTCCCAAGTCCTCCACGGTGATGAGTTCTCCCGCCTTTTTGTGCCTCATATCTAAAACGACACCATCGCCGTAACACCACTCAAGGGGCACTTCATCGATAGTTTTGGCGGTTTTTCCCTCTGAAGTTTTTCCATAGTGCCATGGAGCGTCAAGATGCGTGGCGGCATGGGTGGAGGCGTGAACGGTTTCAACTGCCCAGCCTAAACCCTTCGAGAAGACGAGGTCTTCCTTTTTCATTCCGAAAATTGACTCAAATAGTTCCACTGATGTCTCATGAGAGGTGTACTCGATTTCAGGCGGCTGCATTTCACTCAATGCTTCAGATTCTAAGGGTACGCTTAGATCGATAATTTTCACTTTCCTTCTTTCCTTCATTTTAAGCCACCTGATTTTTAGTTTTATCATCTTGTTTCGGTTATAACTCATTTGGTGTGGGAATTTTTCGCTTTGATAGCAAAGATTTATTTAGGAAAATTGGGAAGTTATCCTCTCTAACCGAGAGGTCTAGATTTTGTGTAGGTTATGTGAACTTTACGGTGAAGGGAACATTTGGTACAAAAATCCCAAGAATTACGCGAGAAGGCTTTACGGATTGCCAAAAAGGGGTCCATCAACCGCTGTTGGAAGAATAGAGGAAGTACAAGGATTAGAACTCATAAAGTCGGTGATAGACGCCAAGGACACAAGCTTAGAAAGCTTCAATCAGCAACTGCAAGGTGTGAATGAAATGTTCATGCAAAACCCCATGGGGCAAGTGGTTTCTCTTCAAGAAATCTTAGAAATTGTGGACCTTGCCTATCCCATTGCAAAGATAGACTGCATATGCAGAAGACTGCATCGAGCAACCCAAGAAAACCCGAAAACCTACTCATGCATAGGAATAGGACCAGGCATGTACAAATGGGAAAGGTGGCCAGAAAGATACAAGGGAGGAGTTGAATTCATGTCGCCAAGCGAAGCAAAAGATTTCCTGCGAAAATGGAACAAGAGGGGAATGGTACACACCATCATGATCTTTGGGGCACCCTACATTGGTGGAATATGCAACTGCGACTACCCCGACTGCATAGCGATTAGGTTCCGTACAGATTATGATCTTCAAGGAGCCTTACTTAAGGGACACTACGTAGCCAAGGTAAACTACGAAGAATGCAACGGATGCGGCGAGTGTATTTCCCGCTGCCAGTTCGGTGCCATAAAAAAGGAAGTCACCACCGACAAAGCCAACATTGATATGTTCAAATGCTTTGGTTGCGGCCTTTGCGAAACCGGATGTCCAAGAGACGCCATAACCCTTGTGGAGAGAAGTAGCTTTCCTGCCCTTAGAGACGTTTGGTGATGACGTTTGTTACCGAAAATAGAAATAGACGAATCGAAGTGTTTGACGCCTTTTGCGTGCAAGAAATGTCTTCAGATATGTCCACACGCCGTTTTTGTGGTGGCACCAAAAAAGGTGTTGAAATTTAAAGAAACTGACCCTCAGGAACCAAGTAGCTATCAGGTATTTCCCGTTTACAGGGATAAGTGCATAGTGTGCAATGATTGCGTCGAGGTTTGTCCTGTAGACGCCATAAAAATAACTGTACCCGAGGGTGCGTAAAGATGAGCGAGGAACTATCCTTTGACGTCGACCAGCGTATACTTGACATGATTTCCCAAGATTTTGATGTTAACAAACTAGTCGAAAACTTCGCAAAAAGCATAGAAAACAAGAAGAGGGAAGAAATCGAAGGCATAGCCAAGAAGGCGTTCGGAGAATATGGACGAAAACTTATGACTAGGGTCATAGAACTGGGTGAAAAATACTCTGACAGAGCCTATGAAGTTATAAAAGAGGTTGCGGAGAAAACAGGAGTTGGGTCATTCCCCCATGTATCCCAGAGCTTTTTAGAGATTTTCAACATGGGAACGCAGCACGACGTGTTAAAGGTTGTAGTTAGCACAAGGTCTCAGCTTACCCACAGGGTTGGTCCTTGCGTATTTCTAAACGCAATCAGAGAAAAATGCGGAGAGGACATTGCAAAGCTTTTAACCTGCAAGCACATTGATTTGTCGGCTTTAGAAACTTTGTACAACAATTTGAAACTCTCGGTGGACGTTCGCATGGAAGCTTCTATTCCAAGTGAAGGTTATTGCCAGTTCACAGCTGCGCGTAAAACATGAAAACCTTCCTTCATTTTCATTCAATACGTTAAAAATAATTTGATTTACTAAAAATATTTAAATATAAGTGTTAATTTATTCCTCATGTGGAAAGGCGTACCGGCCATTCCTACCGACAGTCCGGGAGGAATATCGGAGTCAGCAATTTCATCGATTCTCTGCAAACCCTCACGCTTAACCCGCCCTCTCCGAGGCGGAAGCGTTACGCCCCACAAACGCTGGTAGACTTTTCCTTCCTTCTTTAAACCACGTAGTAATCAACAACTTTTTTCATATGCTTTGGTGGTAACTGTTTGCTGGAGAGTTCCTTCAGTATTCTGATGATTTGGGGCTGGAAACGCACTAGGTCTGTTAGGGTTACCAAGCCGACTAGCCGACCGTCTTCAACCACGGGAAGCTTTTTGATTTTCTTCTTAAACATAAGTCTCACGGCGGTTTCGATTTCCATGTGAGGAGTTCCTGTCACTAGTGGCTTAGACATTATGTCTTTGACTTTGGATTTAACGGGGTCTTTGCGATTAGCCAGAACCCTTGTGAGGAGGTCCCTCTCAGTTATGATTCCAACAGGTTTTTCTTCTTCATCTACCACAACTAGGCATCCTATCTCGTTTCTGTTCATGAGTTCCACTGCCTCTTTTACAGTTGCTTCGGCTTCCACCGTTACTACGTCCACGACCATGACGTTCTCAATTTTCAGTGACATAAAACACGCACCAAACATTCTTATCTAAATGCGCTTTTAAATTAATCTCCCCTACTTATTTTCTTTCTTCTCCTTTCCCGCGCCATTTTCGTCAAGCTAAATGCTAACCAGATGATAACACCGTAGACTACTCCATTCACGATGCCATTGATTAGAGAGGCATATTCCGTTTCCGGAATGTTAAACCAATCATGTACCCAGATTCCAGGAGGGAGATCAACGGCAAAAGAGATCAAGGTAAATGAAACGAAAGATATTACGAAAACTGCCGCCCCTATCATCTTCTCATCTCCAATCCCTTCGCCTCAATTTAATTTAAAAGTTTTTCTCATAAACCTCCTTTTACCGAATATCGTAAATATTATGAAGTTTCTTTGGTGCAATTAAGGATATAGGAACTGCTGGAGTGGGATCATTGAAAAAGTTTGATGTAATTGTTGTTGGCGCTGGAACAGGCGGATGCCTAACGGCGAAGACAGTTGCCAAAGCTGGCTTTCAAGTCTGTCTGATAGATCGGAAAAGGAAAGAAGACATAGGGGACAAGGTTTGTGGAGACGCCATAGGAAAGCATCATTTCGACGACTTGGGTTTAGACTATCCCACCGGGAAGGAGCTGGAGCGAAAGATAGTTGGAGCTAAGCTTTACTCTCCTGACATGGAAACCGTTTTTGACGTTAAAGGAGAAGGCCTCTACGGTTTCATTGTCAACCGCCTCCACTTTGGACAGAGACTGTTAAGAAGCGCAGTTGACGCCGGGTCAACCCTCTTGGAATCAACTCAAGCAGTGGAACCTATAATAAAAAACGGATTTGTCGCCGGAGTTTTGGCAAAGGATTTAGAAACAGAAAGCAAGGTCACTCTTCTCAGTCGGGTTGTCGTGGACGCGAGTGGTTTTTCAGCGGTTTTACGAAAGAAGCTTCCTCTAGAAATTGGAATCGACGCGACAGTTGACCACGAGGATGTGGTAATCTGTTACCGGGAGATTCGTGAATTAGAAGAGCAGGTTGACGAACCTGATTACTGTAAACTTTACCTCAGCCAAAAGTGGGCTCCAGGAGGATATTCTTGGCTTTTCCCGGAGGGAGAAAAGAAAGTTAACGTAGGGGTGGGAGTAACCATGTTCAGCGGTTTTCCAAATCCTAAGAATCAGCTTTACAACAACATTCTCTCCATGCCTTTGTTTAAAGGGTCGACGATTGTGAAGACGGGGACATGGTACGATCCAACTAGGAGACCCCTCGACTGTATGACGGGAAATGGTATTCTGATCGTTGGGGATGCCGCTTGCCAAGTAAATCCAATCCACGGGGGTGGAATCGGGTCATCAATGATAGGCGGATACACCGCTGGAGAAACCATCATCGAAGCCATGGAAAGGGAAGACGTAAGCCAGGAGGGATTATGGTCATATAACGTTAGGTATATGAAATCATACGGCGCCCGGCAAGCGGGACTAGATGTCTTCCGCTTGTTTCTTCACGGGATAGGTGACGACGACTTGAATTATGGGATGCGTCACCGTTTGATCACTGAAGAAGATCTTCTTAAGGCTAGTATGGGCGAGGATGTTCATCTCAACGTAACCGAGGCAACTCGTCGAATTTTTAGAGGACTTGGAAAGCTTTCCCTCCTCAAAAATCTGCGTGATGCAGCCAAATTGTTGAAAAAGGTTCGTGACCACTATGATAACTATCCCATTTCACCTCAAGGCTTTGGAGAATGGAAAAGAAAGGTGCGAGACTTAATTGAAGAGGCGGGCAAATGGCAAAGGAAGAAGAAGCTGCACTAAGCGACGAAGCCATAATCTCGAAAAAGTAATAAAGCCATAATGTCCACTAAAGAGTTCGGCTTGCTAGGGAATGAGAAAGAGGTACATCGCTCAGAACCTTATTCAAAAATTGAGTGAGACCACGAGTCATAGACTCAACATGAAGGAAACCTTATTTTTGGGTGTCGTTTTGAAGGGACTTCCCGTAGCTTATTCCTTGGCAAGGATGAACGCTGTTGTTGAAAACCTTGTTCCTGTGGTGGCTCATCGACCCCTTTACATGCAACACTACGTGGAGTCGTATTTTCCTAGTCCAGAGTGGGAAACCCACTTTCGGGAAAGGCTGAATCACTGTGAAAACATACTCATCGTCGACGACATTGTAAACACAGGCTTCACCAAACAGAAACTGGAAAGCATCGTTTACCCCTTAACTAAAGAGATTGAGGTTCCCAGTCGATTTGCAGCCTTGATCCTTAACCGTAAAAATCTTGCCAACCAGAGTTTCATTGGCTCAGATGACATCTTCACCTTGCAAGTAAACGCTATGGAGGTGGAGTGCGACTGGGGTTTGATCACGGTTCCTCTATGGGGCTTACCCGTTAAAGAGGCGCTTCTGCAATGCGAAGAATATTTCCAAAGATTCTGGCTGAATGAAAAACGCTTCATTAACATAATTTACTAGACTTCCCTTTGTTTTGACCATAAGCTTCAATATTTCGAGTGCTGTCATGGTTACTCGCCAAATTTTGACAAAATTTGCCTGTTTGTCAGGAGTTACTGCATTGATTGAAATGCCATATAGTGGCATATACATATCAAATATGTCTTTTTATGTCTATGATATGTAAACGTTTATATGGGGTAACTCAGAGAACTAATATTGGATATGTCTCAAAAAGACATATTGTAGACGTGTAGGACATAAAAACAGTTAAAAATGCAGGTGTAAGAAAAATGTTAGATCTACTGGTATGGGCTTTCTGGTTTATTTTCGGAGTGTACAGCTTTTGGTTCTTCTCTAAAGCAAAAACGTTTCAGCCTTTAACCTTAGACAAGCTCGCCTTAACTTGGAAACTACACAAACAACAGACAGGATGTACAGCATCACGCATCCACAGCCTTCTCACAAAAAAGAACGAGGTTGTTGGATTCCAGTGTGAGTGTGGCTACGGGTTCCTACAAAAACGCTTAATCACCCAAAAAGTCCACACCTACGCACAAACCAACATAATGCCCTCGATATCCTGCAAAGTTGCGGGTCCACTACAAAAAACGCAAGCTTCACTACAAAATCTAGGTCTCCCCTGCTTGTACATCAAAGAAATCTAGCTAGTTTGAACATGAGGAGAGTGTAAGAGCACTAGTAATGGAGAAGACAATCATGGAAGCCTTTACTGCGCACATGAGTATTTCGCACAAACTGCATGTAAACCACTCTAAGAAGAAATCACAGAGTGGAAAACATGTTAACCAGAAAAATTCGTAGATTATTCTTTAATAGGCGTGCTGTGAGTCCAGTTATTTCAAATACTATATTGGCTGGTGCCGTAATAGCGTTAGGTTTTACGGTGCTTTCTTGGACTTACAGCAAGTCTCTAGTGTTTAATCTGGAGTATGCTGATGTTGTGGAGGCGAACTTAGACAAGATAAAGGAAAAACTAGTTTTCGAATACCTTTTTTACAATACAAGCAAGAACGAATTAACCGTTTACTTAATAAATTGTGGAAAAAGCAACAATGTAAGAGTAGCTAACGCGTATCTAAGCAACAATTCATGGTTCCAACCATTTTATGATGTAGACCTCATGTTTTTAAATGGCACCCTAACTCAGAGCTTAGATATTCGTGATGAGGGATATTTCAAACTATCTGTTAACCTTGTGGCTAACACAAGCTATTCTATTCATATCGTAACTGAAAGAGGTAGACTCTTTGACACAACTTTTATTGCCTAACAAAAGATTGTGGAAAAACTCGAAAGGAATTTCAGGCATTATTGCAACAATCTTTATGGTTCTGACAGTTCTTTTCCTTTACGCTAACGTTTTCATGTTCATCCTCTTCCAAAACGTTTCATTTCAGGAGGGTGTAAGCGAAGTAAATCAAAGGGATATAGACCGCATTAGTGAAAAAATAACCGTTTCAGACGTAAACTACACCGTGGTGGAAGATCAGGTTTATGTAGCGGCACAAGTTACAAACGACGGCCCTGTTTCAGTTCAAATGATTACGCTTTGGGTCGTAGATAAAACCACCCAAAAATACGGCTATAACGATACACTAAGCATCAACTTGAAAACTGGAGATACACTTATTTTTGCGGGATCAAATGCGTTGGGGGTCACAATAGAAGACTCAAGCTCTTCCAACGTATTCACCTCTTGGTTCGTAACCGACCGAGGAAATTTTATACCACTTGAAAAGGAGCAAGGAATAATAGTTGCGCAACTAGCTCAAGGAATAGGCTCTCTGGCGTTAGATCTCTACAAATTCCGATACTTCACTTATGTGTCCGACCAAAAGTTGGGGAGCTATCCAAATGGTAATATCGGTTTTGATGTTCCGAAAAACACTTACGTAGCCTTTGGATGCCACTTAACCAACCTAGACCCGTCGAAGCAAACAATTACTATTGATTCACATTCGCTTTTCTGGCAACCAGGACGAGGAGGAGTTTCAGACAAATCTTGGTTCATAGTAAATGTTAACGAGGATGGTACTATAAATGGAGCATATTCATCAATATCTCTGAAATACGGTGAGACAAAAATGATTGTTTTTGCATCAGACAACGATCTAGCCATAGGATCATTCAAACGGTTGAACACGCCGAACGCCCAAACTACGGTTGCAACATTTCTTTTACTACACGGAACTATAGGGTCCACTGCCTACGCCCAGAACATACCTTTTGTTTCGCTCTTCTACTATTAAATGGTTAGAATTCTCCTTTTGTTAGAGGCAGTAACCTATTAACAAGAGGAAGAAGTAGTAGTAAGTTGAGTTGCGTAGCATATGCGCGTTGCAGCATTAGTCACAGGTGGAAAGGATTCTGCTTTGGCTCTTTACCGCGCTCTAAAAGAGGGTTATGAAATAAAATTTTTAGTTACCATGCTTCCCCAGCGGGAAGACAGCTGGATGTTTCATTTTCCCAACATTCATTTAACAGACCTCTTCGCTAAGGCTGTTGAAATCCCGCTGGTGAAGGCTGAAACCGTTGGAATGAAAGAAACAGAGCTTGAAGACCTGAAGAGTTTGCTCGCAACCCTCGACATAGAAGGAGTCGTGTCCGGAGCCATATCATCACGATACCAAAAAGAACGAATCGACAAGATATGCCGAGAACTAAACCTCAAGTCTATTGCGCCGCTCTGGCAAGAAGATTCCATACGATTGCTGGAAGAAATTATTAACCTTAACTTTGAGGTCATCATCGTAGGCGTGTACGCTTACGGCTTCGACCAAACATGGCTCGGAAGGAAAATAAACTCAACAACCTTGAACAGCCTAATTGAATTGAATAAGAGATATCAGATATCCCCGGTGGGTGAGGGCGGCGAATACGAAACCTTGGTTCTTGACGCACCGTTTTTTAAGAAAAGAATTCATTTGCTCCGAACAGAAAAAATTTGGGAAAATCACAGTGGATACCTACTTGTGAGGGAAGCCAAACTAGTAGACAAGGCTGAAAAGGTTTATTAATCGTCCGTGGCTCATAGAACAAAGCCGATTACATAGGCAGGCTCCGTAGGGATGTAACCTTTAGGTTGAACCGCCGTAATGGAGGAATTGGAAATGACTTACAAATACATCGCGAAGTCCTGGAAGAAACCAGAAGCATCCTTTGTAAAGGAGTTAATGTGGCAAAGGGCTATGGAGTGGCGCAAACAGCCAACAGTTCATAGGATTGAAAGGCCTACACGTCTCGACCGAGCAAGGAAGTTGGGATACAAAGCCAAGCAAGGTTTTGTTGTCGCTCGGGTTCGTGTTAGACGCGGGGGCCTAAGAAAGACTCGACCTAGGGCTGGTCGAAGACCCAAGCGGATGGGTGTCACCAAATACAAACCAGCGAAAAGCATGAGATTAATCGCCGAAGAGAGGGCAGCAAGAAAATTTCCGAACCTAGAGGTTCTGAACTCTTACTGGGTTTGGAATGACGGGCGCTTCAAATGGTTTGAGGTTATAATGGTGAACCCGAATCACCCGGTCATCAAATCAGACAAGGATATTAACTGGATTTGCGAGGAAGTTCATCGTGGTCGAGTTTTCCGTGGTTTGACCAGCGCTGGCAAGGAGGTTCGTGGGCTTCATCATAAAGGGCGTGGCGCCGAGAAAGTTCGACCAAGTCGCAGAGCAGTTCGTAAAAGAAAAGAGAAAAAATAGGGGCTCCAGCAGACGAGAAGTTACGTGGCGTAAACCAGTGTTGCTATGACGCAGCCATAGTTATCCATGGGCACTCTCAAAACTTCTGTTCGATAGTTTATCTTGTCAATTTCTATCTCCCTTATCTTCGCCATCTCTTTGATTTTCCACTCGAGAGTCTCTCTTAACGCTTTGAAGTCCATATATCCGTGGGCCTCAGCAACGAGTCCATATTTCCTTTCCTTCTCCCAGGTCCATGCGATTCCCGCGCCAATGGTTGTTCCCTCGTCTCCGTCCATTCTGGCTATTACTGCGTAGGTTATTGCGCCTGCGGTTATTTTTCTCCGTTTCCTTTCCTTGCATCCTAGCGGGAGTATGGAGCTGACTGAAACAAGGTTGCACTGGGCGATTCCAGCCTTTTTGAGAGCGAGGTCGAAAGCGTTGAGTTCGGAAACTGGACTTGTCGCTTTTCCGCTTGTTATGAAGAATTCTTTTGGGATCATCTCTGTGTTTTATGCCTCTTCTGTTTACGTATCGCAATAACATTAACTATTAGATTATTAATCTTGTGGTTAGCGTCCTTTGAAAGCATGTTAGGCACACCGCGTGTACCTTTGATGCGAAAGCCTTTTAAATAAGGACTAATTACGTAAAATGTTACAGAGGCATTGGTGCTCTGTGACGGTACTGAAACGCCTCACGAAGAATACGCTGGTTCTTTATCAACGACTAGGACACTTCGACGAGCATCTAGCAAGTTTCTATTCTCTGGCTTTCGGCGAACCTTACATCTACAAAGACACGTATCTACTGTATTATGACCGTTTCAGCAAAATACTATACTTAACCCTCTTTGAACTTAACGGAAACGAAGACAAACTCCAATGCATCGAAACCGCCGCAAAACTATTTGAACCAGCAGAAATAGTAACCGATTCACCAGAAAAGTTACAGCCAGACATAAGAGATTTTCATTGTACGAACATACATTTTGACAGAGACTACCAAATCTATCTCCCCAAGTTTGATGAAACCTTGAAGGGCAACGCCTATAAAGACTTGAGGTACCGAGTCCACAATGCTATAAAAAGAGGATATTATCTGGAAATTGGAAGGAAAATGACACCAGCACATTATCATCTCGTAGCTTGCCACGAAGCGGCAAAGAAATGTGACTTGTGGGATAACCAGTTGTACTTAAGCATAAGAGACTACTTGAAACATTATGCATCTCCCCTTCTATTCAACGTGCTTTCAAACGGAGTACTCATAGGATTCGATGTGGTCGACTTTCTAAATGATACTACAATGACCATACCGTTGGGCTTCTACCTAGACTATCCGTCGCTAGCGGACTTCATTCTGTTCAAAGAAATCGTTTACGCCAAGGAAAGAGGCTACACATGGCTTGATTTGGGATGGGCATGCAACTCTGGAGTAGAATCGTTCAAAAGGAAATGGATGGCTGAGCCGAAATTCGAAATTTGGACGCAAGAATATGTAAAGAACGGAGTGGAAAACAGAACTGGTATTTGATCTACTCCCACGCGACAGCTTTAAAGGCTGGCGAAAATGGTACGTTTGGGACTCTGGAAGTCCTTGGTCCTGAACATGAATTTTCTCTAGTTGACGGAAATCTGCATCCGTTGCCTATTGTGGACACGGTAATTAAGGAATTAAATGGACGCATCGTGAATTACATGGCATATCAATCGAAGGTTTAGTTTTTCCACAGATAAACGAATAAATGAAGGATCTGTAAAAAATAGGGATTAGGGGATGGTTTGAAATTATGGGTAAATTAGAGGGAAAGGTAGCCATAATTACTGGCGCTGGCCGAGGAATAGGAAAAGGAATTGCGCTGGCTTTTGCCAGAGAGGGCGCAGACGTGGTTATTGCTGAATTGCGGCCTGAGTTGGCTGAAGAAACTGCTAAGGAGATTAGGGCTTTGGGTAGGCAGGCTTTAGCGGTGAAAACTGATGTTAGGAAGAGTGAGGAAGTTGAGGAAATGATGAGGAAGACTTTGAAGAGGTTTGGGAAAATTGACATTCTAGTGAATAATGCTGGAGTTGCTGGGACGCCGGAGGTGGTGGCTCATGCTGGTTTGCCGTGGCTGATTGAGGAGGAACATTGGGATGCTACTTTTGATGTTAATGTGAAGGGAACCTTTCTCTGCTGTAAGTATGTGGTTCCTCACATGATTGAGAGGAAGAGCGGGAAGATCATTAACATAGCTTCCGTGGCTGGCAAGCCCTTCTGGGAGGGCGCTTCTTTGCTTCTTCATTATTGTGCTTCTAAGGCGGCTTTGATTAATTTCACTGAAAACTTGGCTGTGGTTTTGGCGGAGTATGGCATTAATGTCAACGACATTTGTCCTGTTTATGTTTGGACAGAGTTATGGAAGACTGGCGTCGGCGGGGAGGAGGGTAAGCATGAGTTTGAGGAAATCGTTAGGGAGACGACTATTCAGGGAAGGATAACCACGCCGGAGAAGATTGCTGCTTTGGCTGTTTTCTTGACATCTGAGGATGGTGACGACATTACTGGGCAGTCGATAGATGTGGGTTCCTAAAGTTTGCCCGATCGATCCGTAAGAAAAACATCAAAATCCCTAAACAACATTTGCGAAGCCTGAGTTTGAAAAAGAAGCCTAAATCCGTGTAGTTAAATATTTAGGACAAGAACATATCTGAAATGGTTGTGGCTGTTTTGCCTCAAATACCCGTAGCCTACATTGACATCAGATTCTTTGTCCACGCAACTGAAAACTTAGATAAAGTTGTTGAGGCGGTTCAACGTATCCTTCCAAGCGATTACATAGATGACATACTGTTTAAGAAGAATAATTTGAAGGGGCATTACGGCAACCCCATAACCCTCTTCGAAACCAGAATAAAGAAGAAGGAAATAATCAAAGCTTTTGTTGAGAATCTCTCCTCGCGCCTAGACGAGTTAGACAAGGAAACCTTACGTAGGGAAATTGATTTACACGTAGAAAAGGGAAGCCTCTACGTTAGGCTAGACAAGCAAGCTGCTTTCCAAGGCGAACTCAAGCTCTGCGTAGTAGACCCCATTCATGTGCGAATACGGTTCAGAAAAACGAAAATCGAAGATATCGTTAAGACATGCCAAGAACTTGGGATGCTAACATGAGACGATTCGTTGATATCCATCTACGCCCGTCGATCAATGATCCTGATCAAGTTGAGAGAATGGTTAGGAAGTCCTCTGAACTGGGATATGGACTGATTAGTATACCTCTTCCACCCAACGTTGCGAGAGACAAAGTTGATAAGTTGCAACGCATTTGCAGCGATGCCAAGATAGATTTTGTCGTAAGGGTGGATTTTGCCCCAAAAACACCTGGTGAACTGCTTCATGACCTGCGTCGTTTCAGGCGAAGGTTCGAGGTTGTATCCATAACTTGCATCTCGAAGCGTGTTGCGAGGCAGGCAGCCAAGGATCGGCGAGTTGACCTCCTCTCCTTTCCCGCAACTGACATCCATAAAAGATTTTTTGATCACGCTGAGGCTGAACTTGCTTCCAAAGCTTTGTCGTGTCTCGAAATAGAAATGGCTCCGCTTCTCTCGTTATCTGGTTCTTCAAGAATTCGTCTTCTTTCCAGTCTTCGAAGAGAGGTGGCAATAGCGAAAAAGTTTAACGTGCCAGTCATAATTTCCAGCGGTGCAACGAATGATTATCTGATGAGAAGCCCCCACGACTACGCCGCCCTTGCAACCCTTTTTGATATGACCCAGCCATACGCTTTGCGTGCCCTTTCAGAAAATCCCCTCGCCATAGTTGAGCGAAACAGGGAAAAGTTAAGTCCTGACTATGTAGCCCCGGGTATCCGAGTTGTAAGGAGGAAAAATTGTGTTTAGGCGCGTGAAAAGGCGCTATCTTGCTCTCAGAGTTGTAAGTGAACAACCTTTTAACGGAAGGGACGTTATGGACGCCGTTTGGAGGGCTGTCCTCCAACTTTTCGGAGAATATGGCGCCAGCCAAGCCAACCTCAGCCTCATCGACTGTAATCCACAAAAGAGTTATGCTATCGTGCGCTGTTCTCACAAGGCTTTGGAGATGATTAGAGCCTCTATTGCTTCTATAACAGAAATAAATGGAAAACCTGCAGCCATACATGTTCTAGGGGTTTCCGGGACTTTGAGGGCGCTTCGTAAAAAGGCATCGCTACAAGGTTGATGCTACAGAACTTGTCTGTTATGGAATATTTCGTTTTTCGAAATAAGCTGTATTTAGGTTCTTAAAATTAGAGTAGTGTGGATGAGGTTGTGAGGATGAGGTCTGAGATTATAGAACTTAACAAATTGTTATGTAGAAACTGTAACGAAACCGAGTATGAAATATGTAGAGAATGCAAGGTATACCAATTAATCAACTCGCTAGTTTCCTAGCCATTATGTAAGTTTGCCAATCTCACAGGCTCCACAGATTCATTCTTCCCTGATCATTGTGACGATTCGGCGTGCAATGCAAGCACGAGCGCAAATTTTGCTGACTCGTCACAAGTTTTAAATATTTTTGGAAAGGTGGACCTTGAATTGTGAGGCTCATTAATGATGGTTAAAGATTTAGTGGCTGTTATCGGCGCCGGAACCATGGGGTCTGACATCGCCATCCTTTTCGCCATCTCAGGTTTTAAAGTCGTAGTAATAGAGATTTCTGAGAAAGCCCGAGAGGCGCTTCGAAGAAAAAATGAAGAGACCTTGAAGGAATTAATTAAGGAGGGGGTATTCAAGGGTAAACCCGAAGAAGTAACGCGCAGAATAGAAGTTAAGAGGGAGTTGAAAGATGTCGAGAGAGCAGATTTCGTTTTTGAAGCAATAACCGAGGATTTAGATGCAAAAAGAAAGTTGTTCAAGGAACTCGAGAAGGTCGTTTCAGGAAAAGTCGTCTTCGCGACAAACACTTCAAGTTTTAGGGTAACCGAGATCACCGAGGGTATGACGAAGCCTGAAAGGGTTGGGGGTATGCATTTTTCCAACCCACCAACATCTATGCCCCTCGTTGAGGTTGTCAAGGGCGAAAGAACTAGCCCGGACACGCTTGCCTTCATATCTGAAGTGGCTGAAAAAATAGGTAAGACCCCTATTGTCATCAAGAAGGACATGAGAGGTTTTGTTCTGAACAGGATACTTTTCGCAACGATAATGGATGGGTTATTGGCGCTTGAGAGAGGTGAGGTTACACCAGAGGAGTTGGATGCGGCTCTGTACTCTATGGGATTCCCTATAGGGATTGCCGATGGAGCGGATCTCATTGGGATAGACATAGTTCACATTGTCGGAAAGAACCTTAGAGAAGCGTACGGGGACAGGTTTAAACAGCCACCAATACTTGAAAGAATGATAAGAGAGGGAAGATTGGGTAAAAAAACTGGGGTGGGCTTCTATAATTGGCGGCAAGGCAAACCAGAAATAGATCTAGAATTTGCTGGGAAATACGACACCACTAGAGCCGTAGCGCTTGCGGCTGATGAAGCCTTCCGGCTGATCGAAGATGAAGTGGCTAGTCCGGAAACCATAGATAGGGTGATGAAGCTAGGCATCATGATGTCTGCTGGGCTCTGTGAATTGGCTGATGACATCGGGCTTGACTTTTTGTTGAAAACCTTGGAAGACTGTTATGAGAATTACGGACTTGAACTGTACTTGCCCAGCCGCCTATTTAGAGAATATGTTTCGCGGGGATGGACGGGTAGAACCGCTGGGAGAGGATTTTACACCTACGAATAGGCTGTCACGAAGATGGTTGTATGAAAGAAAATGTTAGATATTGGGATGGGCTTCTCCCTGTTGAACTCCCAGAAAGAACCAAAGTATCCGATGTTTCCTTTCTACCGCGACTCCCCCCAATAAAGCAAGTAGCAAACGCCGTTAGAAAAGCGCTCTCATCGCCAATTGGGATGGAAACCATACCCGAGCTTGTAAAACCAAACAAGAAGGTTACCATCGCTTTCGACGACCCCTGTATCCCTTGCGGAGATAAACCTGGATTCAGAGAAACCCTGTTGCTCTTGGTGTTAGAGGAGCTTAAGAAGGCGGGAATCGCAAAAAAGGATGTTAAGTTGCTATGTGCATGTGGCTTGCATAGGAAGTGGACAAGGCGCGAGCTTAGTTTAACCATAGGGCGGTCTCTTGTTGAAGAATTTGGCTACAGGCTCTTTTGCCACGACGCCGAGGACAGGGAAAACCTTGTCTTTTTAGGCGAGACAAAGAGTGGTTATGAAGTCGAAGTGAACAGACTTGTGGCCGACTCTGATTTATTTATTTACGTTAACTTTATGTCCAACCTCTTTAATGGTGGTTGGAAATCCGTAAACGTCGGTCTTAGTACCTATAGAAGCATACGACATAACCATGGACCAGGACAGCTGATGGGAGTTCCGCTTGAGCTTAGGATAGATTCTACTAGGGATCCGCTTCACAGCACGCTTAATGAGATGGGAGAAAGACTTGAAGAAGCCCTAGGAAAACAAATCTTCAAAATTGAAACCGTATGCAACAATAAGTTAGAGGTTGCTGAAGTCTTTGCTGGAACCGTGGCTTCAACGAGGGATGCATCCTTGGGGGCTCAGGCTGACCAACTTCTTAAAGACTTTTCTGGGTTCGAGCAATCAGATGTACTAATTTACGGGCTTCCCAGGTGGATGCCTTATGCTACTTTTTCTGAAACTAATCCTATTCTAAACGTAATCGGTATGGGTCTAGGCTATTTGGCGATGCCGATTCAGTTATTGCTCAAGAAGGGTGGTGTTTTGATCATGGTGTCACCTTGCCCCAATGTTTGGGATGAAATCCATCATCCATCCTACATAGAGGCTTGGGATCGGGTGCTTAGGTATACCCATGACCCGTATGAGATTAGGGACTTGTTCGAAGAAGACTTTGCTCATAGACCCGAATACATTTACAAATATAGATTCTGTTACGCTTACCACCCGGTGCATGCCCTATTTATACTCTATAACTGCCACATAATCAAAGAATACATTGGTAAGGTTTTTGTCGCTGAGGCTCAAGAACCAAGAGTCATCAAACACATGGGTTTCGAGCCCGCTAAGACAGTTCAGGAAGCCATCAGCAAGGCTGAAGAATTAGCTGGAAAGGACTGCGATATATCCTATATGAGATACGAGTTTCCAGGTGTCTGAGTAAGGCGAGTTTTCTGATTAACTACGGATGGACGTTCACTTAATTTCATGGATTAGTTGACAACGACTTCTCGATTCTTCTGTTAACAAAGAAGAATACTATCCAAGTGATGAAGGCGTATGTCAATCCATTCACAATGGCGTTTATGTAAGGGACATCAAGCCACATCTGAACTATGTTGCCTGGAAAAAGAGGAACAGGGACAGCAATGGACGCGCAGGTAAAAAGGAGGAAAAAAGCTACAAAAATTGCCCCTGCCCTCATATTTTCATTATACCTCTTTTGCAAGATTCTCTTTCTTGACAAAACAATGTAAAAGCTTAGGACAGGTCAAGCATCCATCAGGAATAGCATGGTCTCTTGGAAGAGTTTTCAAGTATCCAAACCGATACGGACACTCCGAAGGAGTCTTCTCTGGCGCATTCCCAGAAGTTTCAAGAGAAACCAGATCCAATCTTTGGTCCTTAACCACAACATCAACTTTTGTCAAACAATGAGGACAAGCGTAATAGGTTTCCCTAGGCATCCTAGAAAAATCAGTTAACATAAGGGGCTTCTCAAACCCCTTCTTACATTCACTGTAAGGGCAAACGAGATGTTCGGATCCCATGTTCCTTCCCATATGTATATTAAATCTTAATAGTTAATAAACCTTTTCGTAGCTTTGTTCAACAAAAATACACAAAAATAAACGGAAAAATGGCTTTAAACCGTGAAATACTCCGTAAAAAACCTTTAAAGAAGTAACAGAACGTCTACAAGTTACGAAAATGGAAACAAGTGCACGAGCGCTGGTGCAAAGGTGATTAGTGGACGGGCCGAAGTATGTTCGAGATTTCCATGGCATAAACTAGGCGTCGGTTTCTCGTGATACACACTTCGCTTTTTAAATGTACTGGCTAGTAGAAACGCTGGAGACTAGACTTCATGGCAAGTATCGGCAAGGAAGAGGAAGCGTCCTACGAAGAAGAGGAAGAAACTAGGCTTTTGAATGCCGAGGAAGCCACCTTGATAGCAACCAACTTTTTGAGGAGGCTTGGAAACAGAAAGGGCCTCAAACCGATCAAGGCTTCTTTGCAGGAAGAAATATACATTGTGGAGATTGGATTGAAGAAGAAAATTGCGACGGTGGAGATCGCTGCAACCAGTGAGGAGATCAGACAATATGAGATCAAGGCCGTCGTCAAAGAGTCTACGTCTTCTTCTCTGCGTACACGAAAAAACATACTTCTGATATGTGGAATTGTGGTTGCCTCGATTTTTGTTTCCAGTCTACTGGGAATCCAATCATTTTTCCCAAGTCTATTCTAGCGTTGACGGTTTTGTTTCATAGGTAGTAAACCCTCTTCTTTCCTTCATTTTCTGTCTGATAGATAGGCTCTCTGTTAGATCGACGCCTATCTAGCCCCTCTATATATACGATCCAACATAGAAGTGTCAGAAGCGGTGCATGGAATCTAGTCCTAGACGGTTTAATGTTTCTTTATGGCTCTTTTCAAGGCGTCGATTACGTTTTCTCTCTCCATGGCAACGATGTATGGTCCTAGTCTAGGCCCTTCAGGCACCCCTAAAAGGATGGTGTAGAGGGTTTTGAAGAATTTTGCTGGCTGGATAGCGTGTTTTCTGGCGATGTTGAAGATGGCGCCTTGTATCTGGGCCTCATCTGTTTCAGTTTGGAGGGTTTGGATAAGTTCTTTAATCGCGGTGACTTCTTCGCTGCTCAGTTCTACAGCCTTCTCCTTTATTTCCATGAAGTCTCTTGTCCAGTTGAGGGCATACCCGATTCTTTTCTTTAAATCGTCTGAAACCTCATCCTTTACATATCCGTAGTCTCTAAGCTTCTCTATGATGAATTCTGTCTCAGAGCCCTTTGGAGCCACCTTAGCCAAATATGTGAGTAGGTTGTAGGGTACATGAAGGCTGGGCTTGGGAGGCTGCTTGAAAAACCTGCAGTACATATACAGTCCCGTGAGTTTGGCTAACTCTTTTTTGTCAGGAACTGGTTTTCTTCCGAAGCATGTGTCTTCCAGTTCGTCGAGTTCATTCATGTATTGGGGTATGTCCGTTACTGAGAGGGCTCTTGTTCCAACAAACCTTTTCAGGGTGAGCAGAAGAAGGGACTCAGGTGAACCGTATCTAAGCCAAACCTGTGGAGTGAAAACGTTTCCAGCTGACTTAGATATTTTCTTTCCGCTCTTGTCCAGAAACATTTCGTACTGCACATGCGATGGCGGAGGCCAATTGAGAACCTCCTCGCATATTCGGTCGTTCACCCTCACCGAGTCGGCAATATCCTTTCCATAAGCCTCGAATCGTATGTCTAGGGCTTTCCACCTAGCTGCGAACTCTACTTTCCAGCCGAGCTTTCCCTCCCCCTTCCCGTAGTCTGCCTCGCCCTTGTGTCCACATCCTTCCAGCCACCTTCCCTTCACTTCCATTCCTTTGCAGTGGTAGAGAATTTTTTCCTCCCTTGGAAGAAACTCATACGCCTTGGTGGTGTAGATTCGACCGCAGTTGGAACAAACTGGAAAATAGGGAAGAACCTCCACAAACTTTTCTTGTCCAACCTCTTCTCTGACGATTTCTCCAATTTTCTTGGCGTTCATGAGCAAAGTCTTGATTTCCTCGTTGAAAAGCCCTTTTTTATAGGCTTCTCTGCCAGACATGAACGTGTATTCTATGCCACACGCGTCTAGGGCTTCTAGGAGGAGGGAGCTCATGTGCTCCCCATAGCTTTCGTGGCAGGCGTAGGGATCTGGAATAGACGTTACAGGATAGCCCAGATACTTCCTTAAGGATTTGGGGAGGCCTGCTGGAACTTTCCTCAGGCCGTCCATGTCGTCGGCGAAGGCTATGTACTCTGCCTTGAATCCTCCCTCTTTTAGGGCTAGGGCCACAGCGTAGGCTCTGGCACAGTCTGCGAAACTGCCTATGTGGGGGAAACCTGAGGCTCCGAGGCCGCTTTCAGTTCTAATCAGATCGAGGCTTCTTCCTAGCTTTCGCTCTCTTTCCACTATTTCGAGGGCAACTTTGTCGTACCATGTTCCGTGACCGATAATCCTTTCAATCATAACCGAGTTTTCCTCTTTTACATAATCCATCCTAGAATAGTTGTATAGTTGAATAAAAACCGTTTTACTTCTTAGGCTACGCAAAGGAAAAAGAATATGACTCCAGATTCACAGTTTTACTGGTTGAGGCACCATATTGTCCTTGTACGACCCGGTGACCCGGCATAGGGCGATGGAGAAACTTGTTGTCCGCGAAGCGAAGCTTGGTCAGGAGAAGAAGTATTGGCGCTTTCGGTTCGATCGTTGGTATGGTGGAATCGTAACTGCAGACGCCGTGGGTTGCGGACTTGTCTGCAAGTACTGCTGGGTTTCAGACGAAGTGATGTTCCATCCAGCCAAGGTTGGAAAATTTTATGGTCCAGATGTTGTCGCCAGAATCCTAGTGAAGATGGCTAAGAAGCGAAATTTGAGGCAGTTGAGGGTGAGCGGAGGGGAACCAACCATAGGCAAAAAGCATCTGCTTCAACTCCTCGACAACTTGGAGGGGCAGCCCCTACTTTTCATCCTAGAAACCAACGGAATCTTGATTGGAAACGACCTTCAATACGCTGAAGATCTGTCGAAGTATGGGTTTCTTCACGTTCGAGTCTCCTTAAAGGGATGCAATGAAGAGGAGTTTGCAATTTTAACGAATGCTAAACCCGAGGGCTTCACCCTTCAGTTAAAGGCTCTTGAGAACCTTTTGCGGCAAGGCGTTAGTTGTCATTCAGCCGTTATGATATCTTTCTCCACAAAAGAAAGCCTACAACGCCTCGTTGAAAGGTTGAAGGTTATCAACCCTAGGTTGGCTGAAGAGTTGGAATTTGAGGAGTTAATCCTGTATCCTAAAGTTAAGAGGAAAATTGAAGAGCACCGCTTAAAGTATTACAGTGCCTATACTCCTGAGGGTGTCCCAAAAGAACGCATCTAACAAAATTTCATAATTTCCTGCAGTTTTTCCTCAACGATTTTAACCAGTTTTTGTGTGATCGTCCCTTCTTCTGCTGCTTCTTTGAGTTTCTCTTCATCCAGTTTCTCTACTCTACCATTGGGCCAGACGCAAACATCTACTTCCAAGTCTATGTAGCGAATTCCATGAGGATACAGTTCTATTGGCGTGTTTAGGTTGATGTAAGTCCCTTTGTATCGCCCGTCCTTTGAGAAATACTCTGTTTTGAAGTGCCACTCCCCTATCTTAGCTTCGGTGACGGCGTAGTCGCTTGGTTCCTTCTCTGTTTTAAGACCATCATAGATTCCTTTCTTCTCGAAAACTCGGCGAAATCTGATTAGAGATTCATGGTGGTTATAGGCTTCAATCAGGGCTCTTCCCAAGTGGAAAACTTTTCCATCAAGCTTAACGTGTTGGATGCTTATCACGGAACCTAGGACAGGATATTCCGCCATGATGGTTTGTTTAAAGAGCTTTTCCACTTCTTCGCGAGGACCACCCTTTTCAAGTAGTTTTTCCGCCATGTCAAGGGATGATGAAATGTTTCCTCCGCAAGCCTTGTAGTAATGGTGACCATCCATAGTCGGAGTAACTGACCCTCGAGCCTCATCTAACTTCTTCTTTGATAAAGCTGGAAATTCCACAACCACGTGGTGGCTTCCTTCCAAGAGAGTCGCTGGAGCCTCTCCCTTCCGGATGACTACGTCATCGAGGCAAGACTGTAAGATTATGGTGAAGGCGTTGACTGCTTCGGCGGTTCCGGAAGCGTGAACTCCCTGCCTATCTTGGCGATCGTGGACTTCGAGGTCGGGCAAATCATTGTTTTCTTTCAGTTTGAATTTCTCTCTCAGGGTGACCGACGGCTGAACTATTTCGAAGCCATGATCGAGGAGAAGAAGCTCGGTAGGGATTTGGTTACCGAGTAACTCCTTATAGTTTAAGAGTAACTTAGTTAGGGCAGTGGAATAAATGCCTCTGATTTTCACTTTAAACTTTTTCATTAAGGTAAAGTATGGAAGAGAACTATTAAATAATTAATTCTGAGAGAGATCAAGGTTACATAGTAGTATCTTCTATAGTAAAACTGGACAGAGCTTTATTAGGAAACATGCAAAAATAAATATGCTGATTGAAGTATGAAGAAGATTGTTTCGCTCGCTTTTGTATCTGTACTTTTATTTTCAATGTTATTTGTTATGCGCTTTGCAGTGTCGGTGAAGGCAGAGCCTAAAACTTGGACTGTTGATGACGACGGACCAGCAGACTTTTCAAAAATAAAGGACGCTATAAATGCAGCAAGTCCAGGTGACACCATTCTTGTTAAAGCAGGGATATATCGTGAATGGTACATTACTCTTAAGAATAATTTGTCTCTTGTCGGGGAGAACAAGTATAATACTATTATTGACGGTAGAGGGCTTGGACGGATTCTAAATATAACCACCACACACAACGTCACTATAACTGGCTTCACGATACAAAATAGCCCCATAGGAAGTGCTGGTATTTGGTTAGATTTCTCAACAAAAAATAAAATAAGCGATAATATCATAAAAATTCACCAGACTGGTATTTATTTAATTCATTCTAATGGCAATTTAGTAGAGGGCAATTGGGTGACGAACAATGATGAGGGTATCATTTTATCAACTGACTGTAAAGAGAATAAGATAAGGGGTAATAATATAGCAAACAACTCCCTTCTTTTTGGTTATATCGGTGCTGGTGTTGATCTAACACGTGCTCATGATAATGAGGTCGAAAAAAACAATATAGCCCAAAACACGTGCGGTATCCTAATCAGTGATGGGAACAACTCGATATTTGGCAATCAGATCATAAAGAACGGTGTTGGCATCTGTGAATGGTTAGAAGGGGGTCCAACTTATGGATACAAAATCTTTCACAACAATTTCATCAACAACACAAAACAAGTAGATTTAGGTAACTCAAGCGTTAACGCTTGGGACAACGGAGCGGAAGGCAATTACTGGAGTAATTACAACGGAACAGACTCTGACCAAGACGGCATTGGCAACATCCCATACAATATTAATGCAAATAACACGGACCACTATCCTCTTATGGGAATGTTTTCAGATTTTCCAGTTACTTTGGAAGGAGAAACCTATCATGTTATCACTATTTCTAATTCTACAGTTTCGAATTTGCAGTTTGAGCCAATCTACAATATGTACAATGGTTCCATAAGTTTCTATGTTTCTGGGCAATCTGGCACAGCTGGATTTTGCAGAATTGCGATTCCGAAATCTCTAATGGACTGCCCAGAAGGATTAGACACTTGGATGATTCTAGTAAATGGGACAGATGTGTCCTCCATGTGCAATAAATGGAAAAACGGTGCACACACGTTCATTTACATTTCTTATAACCATCCTATTCAAAGGGTTGAAATAGAATCCACATGGGTGGTACCAGAATTTTCCACATGGATATCCATGTTGCTTATATTCATCATGTTTACGGTTGTGATAGCCATCTACAAACGGAGAATCCGCTAATTTTTTATTTTCAACGACGAACTCCCATTGTCTGAGGATGCAAAATGCCGTATCGTGTAATCCTAACCGTTAAAGAGTCTAGGGGAAACTGTCCCTACTACCAGGTTGGAGACAAAATAACGTTTGAAGAACCAGAGATAGTCAAGGAGAAGAGCGGTAGACTATGCCTTTACGCCCTCCTATCATTGGCGCCCTATCTTACAGCCCTTTGCAGAGACACGCCAGAGGATGACTGGATAAACTATAAGGAAACTATTCAGTGTCCTGACGCAGATAGACCAGTTATTTTCAAAGTTGAACGCGAGCCTCTCTAATGGCTTCATGACGCTTAACGCTACATCTCATTTTCTACAAACGTCCTAGTAGACGCATGTAACGTAGCCTCGATTCTCGCAATTTCTGATTGAATCAGAGTCCCGGGAAGGGCGGCGGCATCTGTAGAGTAGTGGGGATAGGATATTTTGCGAATCGTTGCGCCCTCATGCCAACAATTATGTCGTCGGCTTTTGCTGCAGGGATTGTAAACAACATTTCGTCGTCCTGTGTGACCGCAAAAATACGGTCCCCATTTCCGGGCACAACCACTTGATATTCGCCCGTATTGAATGTTCGGATGATTCCTCCGGTGCATGAGGCGAGCATTCCAGCTAATTCGCTTTTCACTTTCTTTCCTTCCTTGTGCATAGCTCCCTGAATCAGCCGCATGATTTGGGCTGGATTTCCATAAACTAGAATGACGTCTGGAACAATTTTTGTCCGTGTCAGAGGGGAGATAACCAAGCCGCCATATTTGCCTGGTTCTAGGCGATCCATGTTCTCGACGATTCTTTTTGCTCCAGCCTCGTCTGAAGCGTATCCGCCTCCTAGAAAGAACTGCGCCATCGTGAGTTCATCAACGATTTTAGTCCAGCCGTAGGCTAAGCTGGCTCCTGGGCATCCGCTGTCTTTTTCGGTTATTCCCATGGTCAAACCGTATCTGCGGCTTATGGTTAGGGCTTGGCAGACAGCCAGCTTCTGTTCTGGTCTTCGTGTTCTTTCGGGAAACTCGGACTCATCCTTCACTAGTTTTACCGCAAGCGGGTAGGTTTGAGGTCTAAGCATTTCCTCTAAGGCTTTTCCAATATTCATCCAATTTTCCATACGTAAGCCTCCGAACAGAAACGATACCATTCTGTATCCTTCTTGATAAGATTTTCTGTGGGATGGCAGAAGTGGTCGAAGTTGCTTAACTCTATATGTGCATTTCAATTAGTTCTTTTATTGCTCGTTTAAAAATAGATGGAAAAAGGGGAAATGGAAGGTTTATTGTTTCTTTCTGTATTTTATGTAGGCTACTGATATGGATACTGCTAGTATTATTGTTGAAACTAAAGCAATGTAAGGAGCTAATAGACTAAATTTATCAACTGGAATCCAGAGACCACCAACACCATAAGACGGTTGTATCTTCCATATTCTAACACAGACTTGCTCCCAATCTATATCATTCTGGGCTCTGTATACATCAATTGTCGTGTTCGTTAGATTGTCCCAATATGCTCCAAACTGGCTTGAGGCTAGCCAACACTTGTAGCCGTCACCTTGATTGCCTGTTGACTCAACCTTCCAGATCATAACACGAACATAGTTCCAGTCATTATCCTGTTCCGTTCTATGAACTCTGATTGTTGTTGTAGTCAAATCTTTCCAGTAAGTTCCATATACGTTAGCAACGTTTCCATCTCCGCCGTAGAATATTTGATGTATATAAGGGGAAGCCCCATCATACTTGCCCATCATATATACTAAAACTTCTGTTGTACCCAAATTATGCATGAAGATTTTATCTGCACCCTTCGAAATGTTTTGCCACCCACTGTCATATCCATGCTGCATCCACTGTTCTCCACCATAGTTTCTCTGGTGAATTTTTCCAGCTAGGTCTTTTCCCCACATCTCTATTGAAACATTTGTTGTTCCCAGATTATGAGTTAATGTGATTTTTTCTCCTTGGTTTATTGTTACCCATCCACTATTATATTCAGGCAGCCCGACTGAACTATGCGTTATAGGTACGATACTTAGTATAACAAAAGAAACAATGCTAGCAAGAATAATCCCTGACATAACGGTTCTTCTACTTCTAGACATTCTCTTTTCATACCTCCTTTCTCTTGTTTACACCTAATATTTCATTTCAAGTTGTACTAAAGATTTAAGAAAGAAACTTCTAGAATCATAGAGTAGTCATCGGTGTTAGCTATTGAGTGAATTTGAAAAGTTTATGAGACAGCTGACTAGAAGAGAGTACGAGGTTATTCGAACTACAGAGAAGGTTTTTGGTGAACGAATTATTTGTCATTTGAAAAAAGGTTGGAGAGGAGTAGATAGAAGAATTCTAATTTATCATTACTCCAAAAGAAAACCTTCTATTGCTGAGTTTGGTGAATTTATCAATGATTTTGAGAAGTTTCTAGAGAAGTTTGGTGGCATGTATCACGTTGATGGGTATTTTGTAATTCATGGCGAATATGACAAGAAAGGATTCAACCTTATTTTAAACAGATTAGACAGTGAAGTTCGTAAGCTTGTTAAGATAAAATCATTAAAGGAAGAGAAAATGCCTGAAGTCAAGAAAACTCCTCCATTATCAAATAAAGAGAAAGAGATGTTAATACATAAAGTTGGAACTAGATGTTGCTATCCACACTGTAACGAAACCATAGCCTTAGATGTTCATCATATTATTCCAAGAAGTGAAGGAGGAACCAGTAAAGAAAATAATCTAGTTGTCCTATGTCCTACTCATCATCGTATGGCTAGAGACGGAACTATTCCAAAACAAAGATTGAAACTCTACAGTGTAGCCAGAATGAAAAAGAAAGAATAAAGCCACAGTAACGACTTTGAACTAAGAGGCGACTAGCTTTTCTCGATTCTGTAAAGATTTCCAGCCCTCGCAACTTGAAACTTTACGCCCAAGATTTCTTGAGCCAGCCAAATGTTGGTATCTAAATGCTCAGTTACAGCTCGGGTTAGATAGACTGATTCACCGTCTGCCAAGGCAACATAGGGCACAAGCATGTCGGCTAGGTGCACGTCCACAGTAGCCTGAGCCTCAACTTCCCTGAAAAGGTTTTCAGCAGCTTCCCTGCCCACAACTTCGCTGAGCTTACGAAGTTCGCCTATGGCGTCTCCCCCAAAAAGTGCGCCTGTGCTGGTTTTAGCCCACAAAACTAGGGAGCTGCCTTTTTGGAGGGGGTTAGACTTGTCGTTGACAACCTGAATTTCTGCTTCAAGACCATGTCTTTTAAGGTGATCGTTGGCTGCCTTAGCTTGGCGTTCAGCCACCTTACGATCCTCCAAGAAGGTGCAGACTGATACGCCCCGTAACTCTTCCAAGGTTCCAAATTCTCGGATGCAGATAGGACTCAGCTTATGACAGGGCTGAACCTGTAGAAGAACCTCGCCCATGCCCTTCGGGTAGTAACCATATTTTCTTACAGCTAGGGAAGCCTTCAAGCCCATCCGTTCAAGCATGGGGAAGAGCACATGCTTCAGGTAGTTTATGGTAGGCGCATGGCGAACGTCTGTGCCACCCTTGACAACGTGGACGCTTACTGGGCGTTCGGCATAGGTGCAGATGGGAAGAATGGTTAGCAGTAGCATGGGGATGCTTCCTGCGGTGCCTATTTCAGCCCGTATCTCGCCGCTTGCTATGCCGCTTGGCTTAAACCAGAGTTCGCGAGAACCCAGTTTGGCGCCTTCGATGTCAGCGTTGCAAAGCTTTGCGGCTGTAAGCACTGCTTCAAGATGCTGGGGACGCAGGCCAGGTTGATCACGTCTTTGGCGGATGTTGTAGATGTGCAGGGGCTCGCCGAGGATACCAGCCAGAGCGATGGATAGGCGTAAAATGGTGCCGCTGCCACTCTTTTGGCTACCGTCGATTTCCAACAATTTTAACCTCTAAAGTCCTTCTAACTTTGTTATGTTTCTTTTATATTAGGATGCAGTTAGGATAGAACAAGAATATTATTTTTCTTGCACATATATATGGTAGAACCCCACATATTAGTCGAAGCGGAGAGAAACGTATGAAAGCCTTGAGAAAGAAGAATATCAAAAAGAAGAAAAAGCATCAGGAGAAACTGGGAAAATAGCCGAAAAGTGAACCAGTTAAAAACGTGGAACGCTCAATGAAAAGGATTAGTATGGAAAATTAGCTACTTAGAGAAGCGTGGAAAAATGAAAATTTTCCCAAATAGCATAATTATACGTTTTCGTAAGTTATATAAAATAATTATGCGCTGAGGTGAGTTTATGAGCGAAAAGAAGTTAAGCGTTGAAGAATTGTCGCAGAGAATTGACCAGCTTCTAAACGTATTAAACATGATTTCCAAGGACCTCGCCGAAATTTCCAAGTCGCTTAAGGCGGTTGGCGCTCCAGCCGTTACTCCAGCCGTTGCCCCAACAGTCGCACCACCCGCTGCTCCACCCACGGAAAGAATGCGGACGATTGAGGATGTCAGAGTGTTGTTTCCCTCGGATTTGGAGGAGATGCTGACCTTTGAAGAGAGTGGAAACTACATTGTGATAAGGCCTCGTAGATTTTTGGGGTCTGATAATTTCGCGAAAATTGCGTCCATTATTCGTGGCGCGGGTGGAGAGTACATCAGCGCTGGTAAGCAGTCTCATTTCAAGGTTCCTAGAGAAATGGAATGAAAGGAAGAAGAGAAGCAGTTTCTGGCGAAGATTGAGCATTCGTATGCGCTAGGCGGAGAGAACTTTTAACAGATCTTCCAGTTGCTTCTTGTTGTGGAGAAGCCTTACTTTGATAGGCGTGATGGAGATGCACCTTTCCCTCTTAACAGCATGCAAGTCTGTTCCAGGCTCGTCGTCCGGGTAGCCAACCAAAGCCCAGCTTGTGATTCTGTATCCTTCGCTTTGCTTTGTGTAGATGTCTCCGTATCCCTTGTAGGAAAGACTGGTAATTTCTATTTTGGAATGGGCTTTTTCCGGCACATTTATTGAGATGATGTCCACGTCCGGGGGCATCCCCTTCTCCAACACGTGTTTGGCGGTTTTGAAAGCAAGGGTGGCGGTTAGTTCCAGTTCCTCCACTGTAACCCCCTTCTTCTCAGCTACGTTTTCGGTTATTTTTGGTATGCAATAGGAAACGGCTATGGCTGGAACGTGATGGATGGCGGCTTCAAGGGCTGCGCCTAGAGTTCCCGAACTCAGCAGGTCGTCTATTCCAAGGTTTGGACCAAGATTTATTCCAGCCACGAGCAGGTCTGGCGTACACTTCAGGATTTTGTTTGCAGCTAGGAAGAAGGCGTCGGCTGGGGTTCCCGTGATAGCGTAGGCTCTGGAACCATCGTTTAGTTGAGTCTCCATTATTTTTATGTGGTTTGTGGTTAGGGCTTTTCCTATTCCGCTTCTCTCATCCCTCGGAGCTACAACGATCACGTTTCCTAGTTTCTCTAACTGCTTCTTTAGGGTGACTAAGCCGATTGATTGGATTCCATCGTCGTTGGTTAACAGGATGGTGGGCACGGCGCGTCTCTCCAGTTGCATTAGATGAGCTCTATGATTATTTTAAAGTAAGCCTAGGAAGGAGCACTCTGGCGTATGCCTTAGGATTTATCTTGTTCATGGTAGTTACAGTAATCTATGCTTGGGATAGGGACAATTACTATCAAGACATCAAGTATAGACCCTGAATTTGATTGGGCATGAGGTCGTTGGAATTATGTTCCAGTAAACAAGATTTTCATTGAACAGAAGACTATAGAGCTTAAGGTCAAGGCTTACATTCCTATGTATGAGGTAAGTCCTTAGATATTGTTAGCAATTTAAATACAACTAATCTAGATAATAATAGTTCGAGAGTGTTTTGGTATGCCTACATTTCTGTTGATCCACAGGCATTCTCCCGAAAACTGCCCTATGTTCAATGAAAAAGCAAGAAAAATGACTCTGCAGCTCGTAAACAAAATGGAGGGACTGCTGAAGAAACATGGAGTTAAGATGGTTGGATTCTGGCAAGTACCTTCGGAACACCTAATTTTCGAGGTCTATGAAGCCCCCAGTTTAGAGGCTTTCCAAAAATTAGGTAGGGAGCCAGAGATTCAAGCGTGGTATGCATATAACACGGTGGAGATAAAACTAGCAATCAGTGCCGAAGAATCAATGCGGATGCTACAACAATTTGCAAAATAAGCTTCTGCCAAAACAAGAAACCAAAACTCCCCTCTTTTTTATCTCCAATTCCAAACAATGTTAAAGTCTTTATTCCCATGTATGAACCGTTAGAAACCGTAAAATGTAAGAAGTGTGGAAAGATAATAGCAGAACCAAAGGAATTAATTAGAATACAGAAGAAACAATGAACAACTATCATTTCTCTATTTATTCAATCGAAGTTTCTTACACAAGTCATAAAAACTGAATGAGAAGACAAACATACGTATATTCATTTCAAAGGAGGTGATAGGTTGAAGTTTAGTGATGTTGTTACGGCTGCGGTTTCTTTGAGTGTGATTTACATATTGCTCGAGTTTGTGTTGTTGGCGGTGTTTATTCAAGTGAGTACTGTTTGGGGGGCTGACGTTGCTCTTATTCTTTCGATTCTGATGGCTTCGTTGATTGTTGGTTACATGTTTGCCTCTAAGATTCATGAGGAGTCGAGGAGAGGAGCAATTAGCAGGATTGTTGTTTTGTTTACGCTTGTGCTGGCGTTCTACACAATGGCTTCTTTCACCAATCCATACACAAGCGATGCGATAAAGGAGGGTCTCGAGGGCATGTTCTCTACGAGTGGGTGGACAACTATGGATTGGGTCTCATATTCGGCATTTCTGATGGAAATGATTGTAGCGATGTATGTTGTCTATGCTTTGGTGTTTGGTTTCATCGGGCTGTATGTTGGTTCGATGCTTAGAAAGCCAAAAAAGAGTTAAGAACAGCAAAAACATAATCATGCCACTATTCATGACGAGAATCCTACTAGCAGTCATAGTCTACAAAAGAAGAAAATATTCTACGTAACATTGGATTAACTTTTAAACAAACAGTCAAAGAACCACTTAAATGCATGTAGATGTTAGAGTTCTGAGAAAAGCCTCTGAAAATCTCAAAATGAGAAACAAAGTAAGGTAGTGAAAGAATATAGGCTAATAACACTAGATCAATGGATTAAGTAACCAGAAACCTTCTATACATTGATTGTACAGTATTTCTAAGATGAAGATTAACTCTAACACAAGTACCGTAACATAACTATTATATAGCTTACATCGTATGCAGTTGACCATTAAAGTTTGATATTTAGAAAGTGATGTATAATAATAGATCAAGTGTTGTTATTCTGTAAAGAGTATGGTTATATTAGAATATCAAGAGAGGGAGTAAGCTTACTTTAAAATAGCGTTTACACTCGAGAACAATGACATTAAACTAATATCCGTAGCGTATCCTAAAATCTTTGAACTCTCCAGTGTAGTTTTCCCAACGGACATCCACTTTGGTCACTCTGGCTCCTGGAGGGCCTCTTCGACAAAAATCAATCAGTTCCTCCACATTCTCCTTCTCTCCCTCAAAAACGGCTTCCACTCTTCCATCCCGCGTGTTGCGGACCCAACCAGAAACATTTCTTCTATTCGCCTCATACTGGGTTTCAGACCTGAAGAAAACGCCTTGAACCCTACCGCGCACAAAAACATGGGCCCTAACCTTCAATACTCTTCTACCACCATGTTTTCAAGTTCGCCCTAAACCATTAGGTATGCCTATTTAAGATAAAGATTTTAAAGAGAGAACAGAGAAGCGGAACGTTTTTGCTACGGTACCTTCTTAAACCTGATGCCCTGACCAGACAACTCCAACTCGTAGATTTGGTTCACGTCAAAGTCGATGCCAAGCTCTTCATATTCTCGTTCCGTTAGAAACAGAATCATTTTGGGGAGGGCAAACTGGGTTGGCGGGGTAAGCATGGGAAGCTGCTGCTGCAGAGCTTTAATAACATCCTGAGCCATCCTTGCCTCCTCTGTAGATGGCCTAACCGCAAACCTCGGAATCACACGGTCCTCAATCAACTCTATACGCTTACCAAGGTTCCCCTCTGGGTCCCGTATAGACTCAATTTTCTGAACCCTAACCCGCGTCATAGCGATCATTCCAGCTACTATTTACTGGATATTCCAAGCTTTATGCGTTTCTTGAAACTAAGCCTACGTCACTCCATCTCGATGGTTGCAGGGGGCTTCGGCGTAACGTCGTAGTAAACACTTGAAACGTTTGGGCAAGCTTCAAGAATTTTTTGAGCAGTTTCACTCAAGGTTGTCCAGGGGATTTCAGATACGCTGGCGGTTAAAAAGTCACGCGTTTGGATAGCCCTCAAAGTGATCACGTAAGACAGTTCCTGTGGCTTTTCCTGAATGGCGTACAAGATTCGGGTCAAAGACGGATTTTCAGTGATAACTCTGGTTTGGAGAGCAACAAGGTTCTTGACGGTTGCCTGATGAATACGACCATTCGCCGTTTGAGCTTTTATGGTGGCTATGTCTCCGTATCGTCGCTCGCCCCCCTTTACGCCAGTTGCCTTGTCTTGAAAAACTCTTACAGTGACGTATCTTGTTGGAACATTGAGGTAACGCGCCACCGTTTCTTGTATATGCAAGAGGCGGGGATGCTGAAATCTTTCTATGTTATCGATGATTGCCGCAAAATACTGGCTAGGCTCGTGTTTAGCAAGTTTTTCCTCGGTTATAGCTGTGGCTTTTTTGAGCGACTCCAACTTGTCAATCTTGATTTCTCCCACGACTCGCACCGAGAGACCTGGTCCAGGAAACGGTTGGCGTTCAGATATTTCCTTCGGAATCCCCAAGTACCGGGCTACTTCTCTCACCTGCTCCTTGTAAAGCGATGCAACAGGTTCAATGACTTGAAATCCGTAACGTTCAGTGGGAGCTATTCCTATCTGGGAAAGGACATTATGCTGAGTTTTTATACCTCCAGTTGTCTCAACGATGTCCGCTTGGATAGTTCCCTGCACAAGAAATCGGCAACCCTCCATTTTAGCAGTCTCGCCCAACGTTTTGTAGAAGGTTTCCCTGAACTTTTTACGCTTCTCCTCAGCGTCGCGCAGTCCCTTCAGCTCCTTCAAGAAGCGCTGTTGAACATTCAGCACTTTTGTCGGCAAGTTCAAGGGAGGCTGAGACAAAAGTTGAGCCACCCTCTCGGGTTCTCCATCCCTCATGAAGGCGTCGTCAAGCATCACGCAGAGAAGGTTTTCTCCAATAGCGCGGTGGGTAAGCGCAGCGCAAGTTGTGCTGTCTACGCCTCCTGAAACCGCGATGAGGGCTCGCTCGTCCCCAACCGCCCTCTTAATCTCCTTAACCTGCCTGTTCACAAACTCTTTAGGGTTGAACTTCTCCAATCTAAACGACTCCATCAGATTAGTCGGTGTGCCATTTCCTTGGTTATATACTTACCCATTCGGGGCATTACCCCTATCCCCGTAACTTGAGATATAACGCTGGCTGGAACCGGGTCGGCGAGTACACGTAGATTTTTGAACCTAATGAACGTCGCTTTGGTTCTGCCCTGCAGGAAATCCATGTATTCTTCATAGGAACCTAACAAAGATTCATGACCATAAGTGTTCCAGAGGTCGTCAGCATCTCCAGCGATCCGCTCGATGAAATCGCCGACTCCCCAAATTTCCTTGTGTGGGAATGTTACATAGAAAAGAAGTAGTTTCGCCTCTTTCGGACCAACTAGCCCTCTGCGAACAAAGGCGTGTACGTTTTTTCTAGCCCTGTTTTGGGCAGAGAGTCGATTCCAGTATTTTTCGATGTTCAAGAGAATGTATGCATAGCGTTCCAACACTTATTCACCAAGTCTATGTCGCTGCATAACATTTATGACATTTTCCTTATGAAAATAGCGAATGGTAGCTTTAAGATTCCACTGAAAATTTTTCTATATTCCTCTAAAAAGCAATGGGATGCCAAAGGATTTTTGTTAAGTTTTCTTGAAAGATTTCTTTCCTTCGATGTTCAAGAGAAACTTTTCAACCATTCTTTTGATGCATTAAAGTTTTTGTGTTGTGAACATGCTTTACATTTAAACTAAACGTGCCACTGAGTCGCTGGGGTACCTGTGAAACCAGAAGAGTTGAAGAACGTAGCTACTATGTTACGTGAATTGGGCTTGAGTTATGAGGAGACCATTGATGTCATGAGGGGAGTTGCAAAGGATTCACATTTTGTTGGACGTTTATGGAAAGATGGCGACAAGTCAAAATTCGTCAAGATAGGCTTAGCACTAATAGCTTTTCCGGAGCCCACCCCAATAAGCGAAACTCTGGGCGCCTGTGTTTTGTCTCTGGGGTTGATTGAAAATAGAATGAAGCGGTCGGCTTTGCATGTAGAAGATGTGTACACCACTTTTCAAGAGGTAATCGGAAACCTGCAAACAATTAGAAAAGAAACAGTTTAGTAAATTCTATTAAGCTATAGCTACATAATACCTCTATAACATGTTAAGTGTTGGGTGAGACACCAATGAAACTTGTAACGGTTCTGCTTCCTGAAGCCTATCTGGAAGGGCTTGACGAACTCGTAAGGTCAGGCATGTACCCGAGTCGAAGCTCAGCCATCCGATCGGCTGTTAGAGACATGCTGAAAAAGGAGTTGTGGGCTAGGCGGGAAGAATAAGAAGCCTTTTAAATTTTGAACTCCATCCATATTTTTGGCGGTCTGCCTGTGAAGAAGCCCGTTGCTAGGGAATTTCATGATGACCAACGGACGGACAACTGAGGTTAGCCGCCAATTAATAACGGAACTAACCAATCACTGGGGTTTCTGTTTTTCAAGAAAATCCTTGTAATCAGCTAGGGCGGCGAGAACTCTAGCAGCCCTCCTATCACTTGGGTAGGCAGGAATTACCTCATCAGGGGAAACCTTGTATTCTCGTAGCTCAGTTATGGCTGGAAGGGCTATGACTACCGGCTTTTCCAAGTCTTTTTTGGCTTCTAACACCATATCAATGGCGTCTGGACTAAAACATATGACCAGAAGCATGTCGACGTTTTCTTCTCTACCAACGATTCTCACGGCCTCTCTATAGAATTCAGGGGCAAACACTGTTCCCATGCCTAGGTCCACAGGGTTTTTCGTACTAGTTCCTATAGGTGGAATTATATCGCTGATAATTCTCCGAGTTTCCTCAGAAAGCTGAGCTAGTTCCAATCCCATTTCTGCGCAGGCATCTGCAGCGGTTACCGCAGGGCCTCCTGGACCAGAAATCACCGCCACGTTTCTTCCTTTTGGGAGCGGTAAATGCAGAAAAGCTAGTAGGAGGTCGAATAGTTCTTCGACGCTTTTTGTGTTTATGATGCCGCACTGCTTTGAAACGGCCTTCCACATTGCGTTTGGTACTGCTAGTGCTCCTGTGTGAGATTCTGCTGCCTTTGCTCCAGCGTCGGTTACTCCTGCCCTCCAAACGATTATTGGTTTTGTTTTTGAGGTTTCACGGGCAAGCTTCAGGAATTTCCAGCCGTCTTTGATGCCTTCTATGTAAGCAGTGATTATCTTGGTTTCAGGGTCCTTCCATAGGTACTCCAAAAAGTCTGCAATATTGAGGTCGCATCCATTTCCGAAACTTATGACCTTGCTGAACCTGACGCCTTTTAGGGCTCCAACCAAAACCAGCATGGTCGACAGTGAACCACTTTGGGATATGAACGCCACATTTCCACTTTCCTTCGGGAGGCCTGGAAAGATGGTTAGCTTGGAGGATGGGCAATAAATTCCCTGACAGTTGGGGCCGATTATTCTTGTCCCTTTTGCCCTTGCCATTTTAACCATTTCTTCCTCGATTTTTTTGCCTTCTGCTCCCATTTCACCGAAGCCTGCTGTGTAGATTACTACGCCCTTGACGCCTTTTTCGGCGCATTCCTTTACCACTTGGGGTACGACTTGGGGTGATGTAGCCACTATTGCTAGGTCAACTGGGCCAGGTATCTCCTTCACGCTTGGGTACGCTTTCAGACCAAGTATTTCCTTCTCATGAGGATTAACAGGGTATAGCTTTCCTTCAAACCCCATGTCAAGGAAGGATTCTAGGAACATGCGTCCAAACTTCCTCTCTTTAGAAGCCCCTATTATGGCTACGGAGTCAGGATAGAAAATCCGATTCAACTCGTCAATGATGTTTCCATCCAACAGCAGTGCCTCCTAGCTCTTCAAGCCTAATCAATTTGCTGAGTAATCATCAAGGACCCTTATCTCTATTTTCCTTGAATATGAAAGGAGGGAAGTTTGGCAGTAAAAGCGCTTCGGCTGGGCTAACGGCGCTATCCTTTCGTACACCGCCGGGCAACATCTCTAATGAATTTTGCGTTTTCAGCAGGGTTTTCGGCAAGGGTTATGGTTCTTCCAACAATGAGGTAACGCGCTCCAGCCCTTATGGCTGACTCGACGTCTCCGCCTTGAACACCCACACCAGGCGAATAAATGGGAACATGATCTCCCAAAATTTCATACACCTCCCTTATCTTCTCCGGATAGGTGGCACCAACAACAGCTCCATCAGCATTCCAAGACAAGGCTCTTTCAGCAAAGGCAACGTATTGGGGCTTCAGCTGACTAGTCTTGGGGGCTTGTATTTTTTGGCCGTATCCTTCCTTGGCAGCCTTGTGGCTCATGTAGACGAGGAGAATGACTCCTCGGCGCATCTGGTTGGCAACTTCAAAAACTGGCTGAAGTCCTTCCTCCCATCCCACGAAGGGATTGGCTGTCAAGGCGTCGAATCCAGCTTTGTAATAGTATTCTGCGATGATTCGGTTGGTGTGGCCAACATCGTTGATCTTGCAGTCCATTATGGTTGGCAGTCCCAAATCTTGGGCTGAACTCAATATTTTTTGGACACCGTTGAACAAGCCTAGGGGAAGAACCAGATGATGATTTATCTTAACCGCACAAACGTATGGGTGTGTCGTCTCTAGTATTTCGATGCTTCGGGATAAGAGGCGTTGAGGCTGGTCTAAGGGAAGGTCTAGGGCTAAAACTATGTTTGAGCCTGCCTTCTTTGCTGCTTGATTCATTTTGAGCCGAAATGACAAGTTTACGCCTCACTGTATTAGTTGAGGTAAAACATAATATAGCTGACGGTTTGGAACTAGAACTAAAAATCAGAACTGTCTTCCATAATTCTAAAATCAAAGTATCGCAGAAATTATTGATTGTATTTTATGAGGGGAGATAAAATGTACAGGAAAAAGCTAAGGTTAATCATCCTTTTCGTTCTAACGATTTCCTTATCACTGCCAACGGCAGCACCATCGCTATTCAGCGTTGTTGCAACCGCGACACCAGGTGAAGTGATTGTTCCAGGGTTCACTCCTTATTCTCAGATTCCCGGAATCTTGGAGGAGTTAAATGCCAGCGACAGAGTTCTCGTCCAGGTCATTGGTCAATCTGTTGGCGGTCATGACCTCTACTTAGCCACAGTTGCGGATCCTACGGTATTGGAAAACCTGGATGAGTATAAGGAATTTGCAGAGTTGACGGTCGAAAATCCAGAATTGGCCCGGGACTGGGTTGAAAATGGCTTTGACTATAGGGCCACGGTCTTCATTACTGGAAGTATACATGGAGATGAAATGATGGGCACGGATGCTTGCTTAGACCTCATGGAATTACTGGCCTATGAGGATACTGAAGAAGTGGAAGCTATCTTAGACAACACTATCAGCCTCATATACGTATGCGTGAATCCGGATGGAAGAATAGCCAACATGAGATACAACGATAACTACTTCGACATGAATAGAGATTGGCTCACAGCCTCGCAACCGGAAGTCCGTGCGGGAATAGAGTACGTATTCAAAGAATGGGCACCTCTAGTTAACATTGACCTACACGGATACATGGGCGAAGATTGGGTGCTGATTGAGCCTTGCACACCACTTCATAATCCAAATGCTGAAGAAGATCTTCTACTCGAACATCTGCTTCCCATGGCAGAAACCATGGAAGCTTGGCTCAAAGAAATAGAAATCGACACCATCATCCCCTTAAGGGATTGGGCGGCTGAGTGGGATGACTATCCACCCATATTTACGCCGATGTATGGTTTCTATCATGGATGCTTCGGCATAACTTTCGAGTCAACGGATCCCTACGATAAAAATGGAAGCCCAGAAATATCGATTAACGCCCAATACATTGGCATGCTTGGAGCCTACGAATACATTGTTGAAAACAAGGAAGATATGTTTGAGGATCAAACTGAAATCTTTCTGAGGGGAATAAACAATGAAGGCCATTGGCTAGGAGGTCCAGAAAAAGGTGGACCTGGCAGTTTTCCATACGCTTTCATCCTTCCGATGGATTCGGAGCTGCAAATGGACCCGATTCAAACCGCCAAGATGGTTGACTTTGTTATCTTTCATGGTGTGAAGGTACATGTGGCTGATGAGCCCTTCACAGTAAACAGCGTCGACTATCCGGCTGGAACCTATGTCGTTCTAATGAATCAGCCTAGAGCTGGCTTAGCGATGAACATGTTCTGGTATGGCGAAGATACATCTTTGGAATTGGATTATCCACCTTACGACACTTATGCGTGGAATTTCCCTGAACTCTGGGGATTCACTCGCATCCAAGCAAATGAGACATTCACTGCTGAACTTGTTGAGGTGGAAGAGGCTTTATATCCAATAGGAGGCGTTGAAGGTGATGCTACATATGGTTACGCGCTGAAGGACGACACAAACAACGCTATAATTATGATTAACCGGCTGTTAAAGGAGGAATTCGAAGTTTATTCTGCGATAGAACCATTCAACGACACTGGAAGGCAGTTCGGTGTAGGAACCTTCATAATTCCGCTTCAAGGACAGGAAGACGACATAGTAGATACCGCGGAAGATCTCCACCTAACATTATATGGTCTAAGTGTTGCACCAGAAAACAAGGCACTATTAGCGTTACCAAGAGTGGCTATTCTTTTCGCGAGCGGAGTATATACCCCGGCTTATGGAGCAACTCAGTTCATGCTTAAGAGCCTAGAGTTTGATTTCGACGTTATCAATTACGTTGACATTAGAAAAGGAAAACTCGAAAACTACCACATCGTAATTGTTACTGACGGGTCGGCAGGGACCATCTGGACAAAACTCGCCAACAAGGGACAGAGGAAACTTTTAGATTTCATAAAGAATGGCGGGACATTCTTTGGTTTCGGTGAAGGAGGAGGATGCCTCGTTAACTACGCGAAATTCCTTGATGCCTACGCCTACCGCACAAAATGGTATGGAGGATACAACAACGGCATCGTAAGGCTAAATTATGACCCAAATGACCCAGTAGCCGCATACTATCCTGCGGAAAGCTATGCCTACGCGTTCTTCCCGGTATGGTTCGAAGTTGGAAACGATGTCAAAACAGTGGCGTCATACGCTTCAGATGATATGCTCCTCGCAGGCTGGTGGCCTCACAATGATTTGGCAGAAGGCTACGCCGCGGTCATAAGGGGGACCTATGGTGAAGGGGACGTCATCCTTTCAGGAATAGAACCCACTTTCAGAGCACATACAGAATTCACATTTAGGCTAGTAGCAAACTCCATATTCTTCGCAGCCTCTGAATGAGGCAACAATCTTCCCTTTTTTTATCATACGTGCGCATAAATATTTGTGATGTTGGTCTTTAGTGTTTAGGGTGAATAATATGAGTAAGAAAGTCTATGCGCTCTTTGGTGTGGTTGGGCCCCTAATAGCCTGCGTGTCTATTGTAGTGTCGATAGCATTCTCGCCGTGGTTCAGCTGGGAAAGTAATGCCTTGAGCGATCTCGGGCATGCAGTTAAAAGCGAAGTCGCGCCAATATACAATTTCGGCTTGTTATTAACTGGTTTTCTCCTTATAATCTACGCTGTCACGGTGCTGAGTGATTATGCAAGGTGGACTAGCTGCAGCCTAGCCATATCGGCTTTTACACTTCAGCTGGTAGCAGCATTCGACGAGACATATGGCCTTCTTCATTTCGTTGCGTCGTTCCTCTTCTTTGTCTCGTTGGGTTCCACATCCATTTTATATGCTGTGGAAAGAAAATCATCCTTAGCCTTAACAGCGTTCATAATAGGCCTCTTTTCATGGGTACTCTATTGGGCGAGAATCTACAGCGCTGGCGTCGCTGTGCCCGAGACCATATCATCCGTAGCGGTTCTACCGTGGATCATATCCTCCGCTTTCAAGATATATATTAGCAAATGACATGCGCGAACCACTTCGTCATTACAAGTCTCGCCTAGCGAAAAGAAGGAAGGTTAGCGACGCGTTTAAATGAGGCTTTCTCATTCTCCTTTTCCACTACAGCACTTATGGGATAGAATATGCGCAAGTTTGAAGCTGAGCCCTACAAACCGAAAGAAATCTTCCCTGACTTCTACAAATTGAGGATTCCGCTGCCTATCCCTTCCTTGAGGTACTTGAACTCATACCTAGTTAAAGCTAAGGACCAGTGTCTCCTCATCGACACCGGAATGTGCAGCGATGCAGCGTTCAATGAGTTGCGTCGACAACTTGCTGAAATCGGAATCCAGCCTCAAAATTTAACAGAAATTCTAGTAACGCATTTTCACATAGACCATGTGGGCCTAATATCGCGTCTAAGAAAGCTTTCCAAAGCAAAACTTCTGGTCTCTGCAAAGGAGTCTCAGGCAACACGACTAGTGACTTCAGAGAGTCACTGGGAGCGTTGGGTGCATCTTTACGAGGAAGCCGGGATTCCGCCAGAAGTCCTAGAGCAGATGTTTATGTCAACTCCAAGCCATTTATACTCGGAAATTTATGAAGAGCTATGCAAGCCGTCAAGGTCTCTGAAAAATGGGGATGAAATATCGATTGGTGAATACAGCTTTCGGGCGATATGGACGCCTGGGCATTCGCCAGGGCATATTTGTCTTTATGAACCTGAACGGCGACTCTTGATGGCGGGGGACCATATCCTGCTTACTATTACTCCTCATGTTACCCAGTGGATAGAAGAAGGTAATCCTTTAGCTGAGTACCTGACTAGCCTAGAGAAAGTGGGAAAACTTGACGTGGATATTGTCCTTCCGGGCCACGGAGAACTCTTCACAGATCACCGTAAAAGGGTTAAGGAGCTAGAAGACCATCACAGGTTGCGGGCGACGGAAATTCTCTCTGAACTTCAAACTCAAAGGCTAACAGCTTATCAGATAGCTTCCAGAATCCATTGGGACGTTGACTTCCCCTCTTGGGATAAGTTCCCGGCGTTTCAAAAGTTCCTGGCTGTGGGTGAAACTTTAGCGCATCTTAGGTTTTTAGAAGAGCAGAATCAAGTGGGGAAGGTTAAAGAGGGTAAAGCCTTGCTGTATTGTGCTGTTTAGCGAGGCTTGCTGTTAAGAGAGGTATGAAGTGGTCGAAAGTTACAAGTCTATTTAAAAACCTTCAGCATATTTTGATCCTAAATGTTGAATGTAAGGCTGAAAGTGCCAACTGATTTTTATTTTTTCATTGATTTAGAATGTATAATTTTGCTTCATAATCAATTTCTATTCACGTTTATTATTTCCTTAAATGAGGAAGATGGTCAAATCAAGTTGCCTAATGAAAAAATTCGTTGTGCCAATTATCCTTTTGACAGTGTTTTTTGCGGTTAGTTGTTGTTTTGCCGCTAACTACGATTACACTTATGAGCTTCTTGATCATCCTGACGGTTCCACGACTTATCGGTTAACCGTTTCAGTGACTTCCTCATTATATGATTACTATCACAGCAAAGATCATAGTCTTCATTTGTATGATTTCGCTAAATTCGTGACTCCTAGCCCTCTGAAACCCATAGCTGATAACCTCTGGATGATCTACAGCGACGATGAAGACTTCGCCAATGGCGTCTTGATGATTGTTCATCAAATTCCATACGTGGAGAGTGAACCCCAAAAATATCCTATTGAAACCATCGTCGAAAATGAAGGCGATTGCGACCTCTTTTCCTTCGTTGCGGCATCCATAATGAAGGCTGGTGGATTAGACGTCGTATTGTTGCTTTATGAGGAGCAAAGTCACATGAATGTGGGTGTTCACCTATCACAGGAACCCAAGGACGCGAGGTTTCCTGTTCACTATTATAGTTATGAAGGAAAGCTGTACTACGTGGCTGAGTGCACCGGGGATGACTGGAGAAATGGCTGGAGGGTAGGTGAATGTCCGAACATGCTGAAGGGAGCCTCGGCACGTATTATTACCCTTGAGGATTGTGAACAGTCGTCGCCGGGACAGGTTTCATCAAGCTACGGAGTCTTAGCCTCCTCTTCTCTATTCTTATCGGTTTCTTCGAGATTTGTGATCGCTGGGAGGACCGTTACAGTAAGTGGTTCCCTTACGCCTGTCCTGCCGGGAAAAAATGTCACGATATATGTTTGTTCAGGTGTTTCTTCGTGGAACGTCTTGGTAAAGGTTGTAACTGATTCTGATGGGCGGTATTCCTTTACGTGGAGTCCTCCTTCAGCTGGTACGTATTCCATTAGGGCAGGTTGGTCTGGGGATGGGGATTATGCTGGTGCAGATAGTAATACTTGCGTTCTTTCAGTTGTTGCCATGGAGTGGTTGCTGATGGGAATCGCCGTGATCGTTTCATTAGGTGTGCTCCTCGTTGCGGTTATAGCGACACGAAGAAAACCACCCAAAGAAACTGAGATTTTAGCGGAAACAGAAGTTTTTGAAGAGTAGGAGAGCTGTTAAGCCCATCGATTTCTTTGAAAATTTATGTGAGAGAAGTGTTGCATAAATAGCAATCATAAGGATGGAACAGGCTTATGGAAGTTAAAATTGACGTTCAACTCAAAACTCGTTTTCCAGAGTTAAATGTTCTAGCATGCGAGGTTAAGGGTGTAAAAGTAGAGAAACGGAATGTTGAGCTGGAGAAATTTGAGGACCAAATAATAAATCACGTGAGAAAACAGTACAGCCTAGAATCGTTAAAGGACGGACTAACTTTCAGAGCCTACAGAGACTTCTTTTGGAAGATTGGAATAGACCCCACCAAAATTCGGCCAGCAGCCGAGGCTTTAATCAGAAGAGTCCTAGCGGGAAGAACCATACCCCTCATAAACACTCTTGTCGACGCCTACAACCTAGCCTCCATAAAAACCGAAATAGCCCTCGCAGCCTTCGACGCGGACAAGCTGAAGGGTGAACTCGTCATGCGTTTCGCAGAAAAAGACGAGGAGTTTCTGGGAATAGGAATGGAAAAGCCTATGTCCCTTAAAGGTGGCGAGATAGTTGTTTCTGACAGTGAAAAACTGGTGGCTGTTTACCCATACAGAGACGCCGACAATACAAAGATAACTGAGAAAACGAAAAACGTTATGCTGTTGGTGTGTGGGGTTCCAGGCATTGAAGAAGAAACTCTACAGAACGCTGGGCAGGTGGCGTTGGAGTATATCCTCCGCTTCTGCAACGGAGAAGGCAGAATGTAGTCTTTCTTGCGCTTCTAATGGTCAACTCCTTTGCTCTTAATGATTAGTTCTCTAAGTTCACTTGGCGTGTAGGGGCTTCGTCTCCCCTCCTGTGAGAAAGCCTTCTTTATTATTGAAAGAACCTTTTCCGCAACTTTTTCAGGAATGTTCATGCCAAGCTCTTTTTCAGCAATATACATGATGCCATGCCTCCCACAAAGTTCGTCTATGTACACTTTCCTTCTTTGACCAACGACTTCTGGTGGATAAGACTCGTAGGTTACAGGGTTCACAAAAACCCCGTGTTGGTGTATTCCAGAACCGTGAGCCCAAGCGTTTTCGCCAGTCACTGGCTTGTGGGGAGGCATCTTTATACCAGTAAGGCTTTCAACAAGTTTTGACAGGTCTGTTAACTGGCTCATATCAAACTGGCTCATTCCAAACAGCACATGTAACGCAGGAATAACTTCTTCTGTGGCAGCGATCCCTGCCCTTTCTCCAAGACCATTAACGCACGTTGAAACCGTTGACGCCCCAGCTTCGACGGCAGCGATGGAATTCGCCAAAGCTAACCCCATATCATTGTGGCAGTGTACTTCGATTGGGATGTCTAGAACACTTTTTACTTCTTTTACAAGGTAGGTCATTCCACTTGGGCTTATGCATCCTAGGGTGTCGACGACTCTGGCTCTGTCTGCTCCGGCTTCCTCTGCTGTTTTGAAGGCTTTTTTCAAGAAGCCTAAGTCGTTTTCTCTGGTGGTGTCCTCTGCACTGTATATGACAAATAGTCCATAATCATCCGCGTAACTAATGGAGTCGACCAACTTATCCAAGTAATTTTCTTCAGTCATTCCTTTGAACTTGTATTTTCTATGGTAGTGAGATACCGAAAAAGATACAACGATTCCATCGGCTCCTGTGTCCGCGACCACGTCTATGTCTTCGTGTATAGCTCTGGCAAAAGCAGATATTTGGGCGTCCAAATCCATTTTCACTAGAGCTTCGATGCATTTTCTCTGTTTTTCCGAGGCTGCTGGAAATCCGGATTCTATTTGTTGTATCCCCACTTCGTCCAATTTCTTAGCAATTTCCAGTTTATCTTCTATGCTAAATATAACGCTGGGTGTTTGTTCTCCCTCTCTTAGGGTGCTGTCGTGTACAATATATTCGTCGATTGAGGGAGGATTAAAGGTAGCAAAGTTGTATGGACTTGGAAAGATTCCCTCTCTGCTTAACCTTCTTAGGGTGGTTTTTCCGAGTTCATTAAGGTATTCTTCTTTCAATTCTTCTAACCGTCCTCTCACATGTGGTTTGTTGAATCGGGTTAGCATAGATACAAAACGTACAAATATATATGTTTTTTGTAAAACAATGTTCTAGTAGATACGAAAAGATTAAATCAATTTCCGAATCCGTAACTGTCTTTACAGTAGGCGTTTGACGACCATTCACGGTCTGTGCGTATCCGCAACGTATGTTTCTTACGGTTTAGGTGAAGATGTGGTTAAAAAATATAAAGTTTATCACTCTTTTTCTATCCAAATGTAAAGAAAAAATGATATAAAATGTACAATTGCGTGACCAGGAGGAAAAAATGCGAGGTAACACGAACAAATGTAGAGTGCAAGGTCAGTATCCTAGATGATGCAGCGAACAAGGCGATAATTTCACTTTGTTATCAACTACCAACTACGTAAAATAATCATTGTATTCGTGTTTACGACCCCGTCTAGTCGACGAATTTTCTCGAGGCATTCATCAACCTCTGTAATATTCAAAGCGGATATGATAACAGCAATGTCATACTGGCCTGTAATTTCATAAACGGTTTCAACGTTAGGGATTTTCTTTAATATCTTTGAAACATCTGAAGTTGGAAAGGAGGGACTCACCGAAAGTAGAGTTATTGCCTCTGCGCCTTCCGTAAGTCCAACCTTAACCGTGAACTGCCTTATTATGCCAGAATCAATGAGCACCTTAATTCTCTTCCTAACAGCCCCCTCAGATAAACCAACCTTTTTCCCAATGTAACTATAGGTAGCCCGCCCATCATTTTTCAGAATTTTAATCATTTCTCTATCAGTCTCGTCCATTTTCTGCACTCCTCTTAATTTTAGGTATCGGAAAAATTTAACGATTTCTGAAGATCTAAAGCCAAAATTTAACGAATTCCATATTTCTTGGGTGATAAGACCGAAAAATTTTCAATCTGCAAATCCTGATGTTTATACGAATTCCGTAAAATTTTTCGAAAATAAGTTAGAATAAATCGAGTTTAGTTCCGAAATTTTTATAAACAACATCGGTTTCTATAATGCGCAAACTAGGTTAAGAGGTGAAAACGCTGGAAAAGGCAAAGTGTCCCGACTGTGACGCAGAGCTTGAGGTCCCTGAAGATGTCATGCAAGGAGAAATTTTAACCTGTCCCAGTTGTGGACTTGAACTTGAGGTGAAGCAAGTTAAGAGAGGATCCGTGGAGCTTCAAGAGCTGGGGATCGAAGGGGAAGATTGGGGAGAGTAACTCAACCTTTTCTATTAATACTCTTCGTGAAAAGCAAGGTGGGAGCTTGCTATGATAGTATTATGGGACTTTAAAGTCATGCCTGGAAAATAGGATGTAAGAGAAGAGATGAGTATAGGAATCGTGTATGAACGTTCTGAAACCGATGAAATGGGCATAAAACTAACCGCAAGAGAGTTAGGAATAGACCTAGCGTACATTCCCTTTCGTAAGGTTTCAGTTCGTCTAGATAGAGACGGATATAGCATTAGAAGTAAGGGAAAAACCTATTCTAAAGTCATCGAAGATGTCAATGCAATATTGAACAGGGTACAAAGTAAAAATCGCAGGCTCTTTGCAGTCAACATATTGGAAGCATTCGGTAAATACGTAATAAACCCTCTACGTGTCGAATTCATCTGCTACAGCAAATTAAGGACTCTACTTCATTTCTGGAAAGAGGGAATCAAAACTCCGAGAACAGTTTACATTCCATGCGATTCTCATGAACCCACTATGAATGGGAGCGAAATCCATAACGAAAAAGAAATCGCTGATTTAATAGAACAGGAACTCGGCGATGGAGACATCGTGGTTAAACCAGATGCTGGCACCCACGGGAAACAGGTTAAACTTGCTAAGGCTCGAGGAGACCTTTTAAAGATTCTAGGGGAAACCGAGCCCTCAATAATAAATCCTGTGGGTATCCTCGCTCAAAAGCTTGTTCAAAAATGGTTCTATGATTTGAGAATAATTGTCGTCAAGGAAAGTGGAAAGGCACCATATTGTTATCCAACGGCGTTGGCAAGGGCTGGGTTCAAAGATTTTAGAACAAACACCTTTCTGGGTAATATGGTATTTGACGTTAACCTTCCGCCTCACATCAAAGACATTGCAGTTAAGTGTGGTGAAACGATTGGAAGCGATAGCATGGCTTGGCTTATAGCGTTTGACGCAATGATTGATGTTGGAGAAAACAAAACCGCTGATGACGAATCCCTCAAGGCGGAGTTCGAGAAGCTTGAATCGCCCTTTAATGCAGTAAAAAAGATTAAGCGTAAAGGAAGCAAGAAGAGCGACTTTTTGAACTGGAACAAGAAGCTAGAAGATGCCTTTCAAAACTACAAGAATCAGGAAGCGTATGACAATATCAAGAGAGTACTTGAAGAAAGTGTGGAAAGAAATAAGCATAAAATATTGTTCCATGAAGCTAATGCCTGCCCAGAATTCTGGGAGCAGACTAGGCTTGTTGCTGGAATCAATTTGGCAGTGCCGTTGCTCAGGTGTGCCCAGAGCGTTATCGACTCCGACTATGGAGGATAAAGAATGTGAGGGTAGGAATAATTGGCGGTTCAGGCTATGTTGGCGGAGAGCTTCTTCGCTTACTGCTTTTACATCCGCAAGTAGAAGTCACGATGGTTACTTCCCGCAAATACGCCGGCGAATTCGTTTTTGGTTTTCACCCTAACCTCAGAGGAGCCACACAGCTAAAGTTTCTTCCCCTCAATCTTTCTGACCTCGCAAAGAATTGTGACCTAGTGTTCACGGCTACGCCCCACGGCAGCTCGGTAAATCTTGTTCCCAAACTCCTCGAAATGGGACTTAAAGTTATTGATATGAGCGCGGATTTCCGCTTGAAAAACCCTGATGACTACGTCAGATGGTATGGATGGAAGCATGCTCATCCGGAATTTTTGAAAGAAGCCGTGTATGGTTTAACGGAACTTCATCGTGAGGAAATAAAGAACGCTCGCCTAATAGCGTGTCCAGGATGCATGGCCATCGCGACCATCCTCGGCTTAGCCCCAATGGCGAAAGCTGGGGTTATAGAAAAAGATAGAATTGTTGTCGACGCGAAAATCGGTTCCTCAGGCGCGGGCAGCGCCCCTTCACTTGCATCCCATCACCCAGAAAGATTCGGAGGAGTACGACCCTACAAACCAGTTGGTCACAGGCACATTGCAGAAATTGAACAGGAACTCAATTTTCTCACGAATGAACCCGTGACGATTTCATTCTCCACTCATGCTGTTAACATGGTTCGAGGCATACTGTCAACGATTCATGTTTTCCTCACAAAATCCTTGACAGACAAGGACGTTTGGAAAATTTATCGTTCACTCTACCAAGAGGAACCCTTCGTACGCCTTGTGAAATACAAGAGGGGGCTTCATCGGCTACCAGACCCTAAAGTCGTGACGGGAACAAACTTCTGTGACGTCGGCTTCGAATTTGACCCTCACATCAATAGACTTGTCATATTGTCTGCAATCGACAACATCATGAAGGGAGCAGCCGGTCAAGGAGTCCAGTGCCTAAACGTCGTTCTCGGCGTCGACGAAAAAACCGGACTGGAAAGCACGGGTTTCCATCCGATGTGAT
>Ga0315314_1000222_pt1 | contig 73488 bp, 55 predicted proteins | sample TDP9_MG_FD_203631 | JGI IMG/M metagenome (GOLD analysis project Ga0315314, IMG submission 203631) | Freshwater sediment microbial communities from Lake Towuti, South Sulawesi, Indonesia - TDP9 | ecosystem: Environmental > Aquatic > Freshwater > Lake > Sediment | place: Indonesia: South Sulawesi...
AAGCATTGGCTTGGGCAGAAAAGCGAAACGCTAAAGAGGTGAAAGTAGATTGGCGGTTCACAACTGCTGATGCCAGGATTAAATTGAAAAGGCTTTATCCATCAATTAAATAAAGACAGAGCACTAGTGTCCTCATCAGTGTTTGCTGACTAGCTAAATTGGACAAAATCCACTTTGTTCCATCTGGGCTAATCCACTTCACTGGCTCATGGGTGTGGATATTTAAGCCGTCGACAAATAAAGGCGTGTGTTTAGGACCGTAGGTATCTCTACCGTACTTAAGCACGTTATCAGCAAACTCTCGCACCGCATTAAGGTATTTGCTCTGCTCATCCGCCCACGAATTTCTGGTAGGAAAACCGATCAAACCGATAAGGAACAAACCGAATATAACGATACCGAATGTTTTGTATTTGCTTGTCATACCGCATACTCCTTATTTATACCCCGCCCAGTGCTGGGCGGGGCTAATAAGGCCATCTCCGTGCCGGCGATGGCTAAACATTTATTGTGCTGTCGCCAAAATCCACGACCATATCTAAACGGTAGGTGAAAACCAGCAAGCGAGCACTGACTATTGCTTAGTCGGCGTATAACCCAATTTTCCCCACACTGCCTTCTGCACATTATACAAATCCGGATTGCCGGGCGAGAAAGACTGGCTGCCATGACGGCCTGTGCTTTGCCAGTAGCTATAGTCCATCTTGGCAATTTCTATTGTACGCTGGTCTTTCCATTTCCAGTATTCGCTGTGCCCATCTGCGAAAGAGAAGTTTGTCCCGTCACCGTGTCTGGCTGTAATCTGGTCCCACCACCTTTCCTGGTCGTACCATATAGTCCAGCTTGCAGGACTCAGCCGGCCTTCATCAAGAAAAACAGCCTGCGTGCCGGGATTACGAATTTGCAGCCTGCTTTTGACTATATGTCCTTGAGCGCCAGGTATCGCGTCATAGCCGTTCATAGAATCAACTATAGCGTATGTCACCACCTCTCCGCGTACACCCGTTGGGCACTTGTAAAGGTTTATGTTCGGGCAATACGCAAATAGTAGCCCGCGTTTGAGCTCCGCTATTTGTCTTTCTTCTGTGGCGCCCCAGCCGGGCCAGTACACCCAGCAAGTGCCGTCTTTATTGTGCCCACCAGTGCTTGTGTTGCCGTTCACAATCCTGTTGTCGTTGTCATCGGCATACACATTCCAGGCAAGGGCTAACTGCTTGAGATTGTTAAGACAAGCCGAACGTTTGCCCTGCTCTCTGGCCCTGTTTAACGCCGGCATCAGTATCGCCATCAGCACCGCAATAATGGCAATCACCACCAAAAGCTCTATTAGAGTAAATCCTCTCGTCTTATTCATAGCGGCATCATAATCTGCTAAATGAGCATATTATCGGCGGGCTCCTTTGGATTATATCGAACTTAGTTTATCTCTGTTCTGGTAGACTTTCAGGATGGCGTTGGCGACATCGTCCATATCCTCTTGAGTTCCCAGCAGAGGGCCTGAAGCCCAAATCATAACCATCTCCTGACAAACCTTATCGCAGGCCGGACAGCTATTCTCCCCGCGGTATCTGCGGAGTCTCTCCGGGGAAAACATCTTCTGATAAACCTTTGAATTCAATATGTGCTCTACCCAGGGTTCTTTATGTAATCCTTGCTCTATATAGTCGTCGAGACTGACACCTTCGGCACGAAGGGCCTTGAGAAACTTGCTGCGCTCCACATCGTTGAAGTATTCTTTTCGATACGTCATGGCATAGATGTAAAAAGAGCCGCTGGTCGTACCTTCGTACAGCTTTTGTGGAAAGATGCCCGGAATATCTTTGAGCCTGGAGGATAGATACCCAGCGTTTTGATTGCGGCGGGCGAATCGCTCTTGCACGCCAGGCAACTGACCAAGCAGCACGGCTGCTTCAAACTCATTCATCCGGTATTTCGGTCCAGCCACTTCGGTGCGTCCCTGGCGTGACGTGCCGTGGTTATGGACGGTATAGCATTTGTCCATGAGTTCTTCATCGTTGCCTACGATTGCGCCGCCTTCACCGCAGGCGATTGTCTTACTGGCCTGAAAGCTGAAACACCCAAGGTCGCCGATGGTTCCTAATTTTTTGCCTTTATACTCGGCCAGGTGTGCCTGAGCGGCATCTTCGATCACCTTCAAATTATGCTTTTTGGCAATCTCCATAATTCTGTCCATCTGACAAGGTTGTCCCATCATGTGAACCGGCATAATCGCTTTGGTGTTTTCGGTGACTCTTCTTTCTACGTCATCGGGGTCGAGCTGATAAGATTGCCGGTCGAGGTCAGCCAGTACCGGCAAAGCCCTCGCAGCTAAAATAGAAGCAATAGTCCCAGGATCGGTATAGGGCGAGGTAATGACCTCGTCGCCCGGGCCGATCCCAAGCGCTTCCACGCAGGTGTGTAAGGCCTGCGTTCCGGAGCCGGTAGCCACGCAGAAATTCGCGCCTATCAATTCGGCAAACTTCTTCTCAAACGTCGGGACTGTGCCTGACTTAGACTGGATTCTGCACCATATTCTGCTCTTTGTGGTCGCCAGTACCGATTCTATGACATTTTCATCCCAGTACGGCCAGCTCGGCCAGCGCTTATTTTTCCTAACAGGTTCGCCGCCAAGTATTGCTAATTTGCTTGCTTTGTTAGTTATGTCTCCATACGCAGGAATCGTCCTCGAAGCAGCCGCAGCGAGCGAGCCTGCTGATACTGCCGATATGAATTGCCGCCTTGTTAAATTGTTCTTATCCATTTCCAACCCCTTTCAATTGGCGTTCTCTCCAAATATGACATTTTGCTGAAGATTTCATTATAATCTCGCTCTGTTGTCAATGTTAGCGGAAAAGCTGCTGCGGTGAAAAATACGAATTGGCTTTGTTTGGCTTTGTTTTTTAATAGTTCATTGTTCATAGTTCGTTGTTGTTAGTTATTGTTATTGCTAAGGTTACAATCATTTTTAGTACTTCGCAAATTGGCTTTGTTTTGCATAAAAAAGGCTGATTTGTCGAATGTTCTCTACAATCGTAGAGTAGACCGTGGCCGCAGGCGCCATGGCTAATTGGGTAATTTTTGCTTTGTAATTTTATGTTTTGCATTTTAACTTTTGATTTACGCTGTGAGATAGGCTGTAAATAAAAGAAACGACTTTATCTCCTGGGGTAAATCCTCCGTCTTCTGTCTCCTGTCTACTGTATTCTGTATTCTATTTTTAGCAGGTATTATACCCAAAATCGGCTAAAAAACAAGCAAAATCGCAGAAACAAAATACGAAAATTATGAGGATTGATTTGGCAAGTCCTTCGACGGTGAGCCGCTCAGCGCTTCGATTCTGCTCAGGGTGGTGAGCCTGTCGAACCAGACGGTCGAACCGCTCACCACAAGTTTGGTTACAATAGTATATAAGTATATGCGTATATACTTATGTAGTATTCAAAGAAGCCAAGTTTTAGGAAAAGCGGTTATTTAATCGTTCCGGATGGGTCTTAGGGTCCAGAGGTCGGAGATGGCATCAGAGATTTTTTTCGAGAAGATTTAGATGAGTTTTTTGCTTTCCTTTTGACAATTGGTCAGGTACTGTATAAGTATATGCGTATATACTTATAGAGTGATTCAAGGCGTGTAGGGTGCGATATTTCGCACCATTTCAATATTCCCACATAACCGGTGCGATTTCATCACACCCTACCAACCTTCGCAGAGTAGCATTTGCGTTCAGGCCAGTGCACAACGGTATATCTTTCATTATTATCTCTTGCCTTCGCTCAGCCGGATACGTAGATATTTCGCGCTATTAACCTAATCATTCGCCCACACAAGCTCAACAGAAGAATTAAGTATAGTATCCCCAGATTTCAGCGGAGTGACGCCTCAGCGCCTGATCCACGTCCCGCGGTCGATGCTCCAGTCGTTGCCGAAGAAGCCGGCCTCGATAACGCCCGGCGCGCCGTCGGTGAGCATGGCGGCGCGGAAGGCCACAAGATCGGGGATTCCGGACCTGCGGGGGAAGACGGAGGTACGCAGCACAGCGCGCATGCCCTTGGTGCCGGTGGCGGCCACCACGCCCACCTGGCCCTGGTCGCAGTCGGCGCGTGGATACACGAACAGCACCGCAATGTCATCGCCATGGTGACGTGACGTGGGGCCGACGAACGCGCCGTTGCGGACGTCGATGGGCGGGGCGTCACCGAGCACCTTCGACCACGCCGCGTTCTGGTCATGGTTTCCGTAGAGGATCACATTGCGCATCAGGTACTGCTTCGGATCGAACGCGGTGTCGGGGATGACCTCAAAGCAGCCGTTGGCGGCCACCCACCACCGGTCGGCGTCGAAGCGGACCTTGTCCATAAGGAGGGCATCGGTGGCTTCGTCGCCCTGCGTGCCCACCACGACCATGAAGCCATTTGTGAATGCCATCTTGAATGGGCCACCGCGCGCGGGGATCTTCTCGCTGGCGGGCATCGGCGCGGGTTTGGAGCCGTCACGGCAGGAAGGATCAAGAATCCAGACATTCTTGTCATTGGAGTCTTGTTCGCGGCGGAACCGCATGTATGGCGTGTCGGTCTTTGGAGCCATAGTGAAGGACTGGCCGTCAAGTGTGATAGTAATGTCGGTTGTTTCACCGACCGTGGACAGCGCGATCGGCGGCTCCAGTTCCAGCGTGGTCACATTAGACGTGGCGCCGGTGATGGTGCGCTTGGCCGCATCCAGGGAGACGTCCACGCTCGAGACCTCGAAGGGCTTCTCCTGCTGCAAGATGCGCACCCATGCGCTGCGGTGGCTCACCTGCGGCGCCCAGGTGCGGAACCGGACGCGGGTGATGTCCTTTGGTTCGGGCAGCACGTGCCGAAACAGGAATTGTATCTTCGGCGGCCAATCGTGCGCTGTGCTCCACCAGTGTGGGAATCCGGGGCACTCACAGTACTGGAAGTCCGGGTGGCTGATGGCGGCAAGCTGTTTGAACATCTCGCGCGCATAGCTCACGGGCATTTCCTCGTCGGCTTCGCCGTGCAGAACGTAAACGCCTTGCTGGAGGTAGTTCTCCTTGATGCTGAGTACGTAGCCCAAGCGGCCTGCGCGCAGGAGCATGGCTTCGGCGGGGTCTTCGGGGGGCGCAATGCCGGCGGAAGTGGCTGTACTGGGGGTGAAATCGAGGATACCAGCGGCGGTCGGGGCAATCGCCGCGAACTCGTCGGGAAAACGCGCGCCGAGCAGCCACGTGCCGTAACCGCCCATCGAGTGGCCAGTGAGCCAACTGCGGCGCGGGTCATTCACCAGATTCGCGCGTGCGTGCGCGGCGGCTTCGGTGAAGTCGATGCAGCCCCAGTTTTCCCAGGCGAAGCTATGCGGTCTTCGGTTGGTGGGGCACACGACGTGCGCTTCCTTCTTGGGCGCGAAGTCTTCAGCCGCCCCGGCGGCTTCGGCACCGGAACCGTGCAGGCAGAAGAGGATGCCGGGTATCGGGTCGCCGTCCGCGCTGTTGGCGGTGGAGGGGACGAGGGCGTAGTACTGCGCGCTGCCGTCGATGGTGCTGATGCGAGTGACGACGCGTATATCGGTGGAGGAGATAGTAGCCATATCGACGCTGAATGTGTCGAGGACTGTGCCGTCGCTTGCGGCGAGCGTCACCTGTGCGGGATGCATGGTGCCGGCGGCACCCGCAGTGGAAGAAGTGAAGCGCGCGGGCAGCGCGACCTTCTTCACGGCGAGCGCGGGGATGAAATGGAGATCGACCCACGTGTCCTTCTCGGGAAGGTCGCTTACAATACGGATGCGCGCACCTGAAAGCGGCTGGACGGAGGCGTTCACCACCACAACTCCTACGGGTCCATCGGTGTCGCGGCCGGCCACGAGCGAGGGCATGAGGATGTCACGATCGGAGATGAATGCCGCGGCGGGTGCAGAAACGAGCTTCGCGGCAAGGGGACGTCGGCCGACGGAGAAGAGGAACTCGTTGGTGTCGGCCTTGAGCTTGACGGGGATGCGCACAAAGCTATACGAAGTCACATTGCCACCGCGCGGGTCGCCGTTCACGAAGACGCTGCGGTGGCCATAGGCTTCCAGGAGCATCACGCGCTCCGTTGCGCTCTCCACGGTAGCGTAGAGCCAGCCGTCGGCGAAGGCGGTGAAGTTGCCGCCCTTGAAGACGCCGTTGGCGTTGGCGGTGACGGCGGTCCAGGCGTGCGCCGGCTTGCTGTCGTTGGCGTCCGCCGCGGGAAAGGGCACGGCGCCTTCCTTCGGCGTGGCAAAGGTGCCGGCCACCAGTTGCGCCTCGAGCGGGTCACGGCAGATTATAGACACCGGAGTAACTGGCAAGGGCGCGGCAAGCGCGAGGCCTGAGCGGATGACGATCTCGTCCAGCGCAACTTGTTCGTCTTCCTGAATCATGCCGATCTCTGCGGTGGAGGTCCATACTTGCCCGTTCATCTCGCTCAGTGCGACGAGCTTGACGAAGCCGCACTGCTTCGGCTCGAACAGCACGGTCTTCTTGTCCTTGCCGTACGGAAAAAGCTCGCCCTTCTTTACCGGCTGACCGAAGTCCTTACCGTCGACGCTGACATAGATCTCGTAGCCCTCGATCGTGCCGTTGTCGCTCACGTCCTGCCGCGGCAGATAGGTGAGGCCCTTGATTTTGCAGGGCGGATCGAGCTGGAGGATGATTTCGTGCGGATGGGCCGGGTTGGCATCCCGCCACTGCGTATGCCAGATCGTGTTCGGGTTGCCGTCCACCGCATACGCGCCCTTGCTGTCGGTTTCTTCGCTATCCACCTTGACGACCTTTAGCGTCAGCTTTTCCACTGCGCGCGCCGCTGACGCCAGCACCGTCACGCCGAAGCAGTCGCCCCAACCTACCTGATGACCTCCTGAGACACCATAGGCGACAGAATTCGTGAACCCGCTGGGGTGTAAGATAACTGCTTGATAGCTCTTGGCCTGTGCCTTGGATTGATTAGAAAATAGACTTATTGTCAAGATTCCGGCAAACAGCATAATTGAGGTAGATTTCTTTGCCATAATTATTTCATCTTCATTTCCAATATGCCGTCGCCGTACCGGCATAAGAACCCCGCAATAAATTGCGGGGCTAAATATCTCATTTTATGTCTTTCTCTGTCCTCTGTCTTCTGTTATCTTCCTTATGCCAGTTTATCTCGATTCTCATAAATTTTCAGGATAGCATCAGCGATGTCATCCATATCCTTTTTCTCGGCGAGCAAAAGATTCTGAGTCAGCCATACCGCTTCCTTGCATAATTGTTCGTTGTCAGGGAAGTTTAACTCTTGGCGGTATTTAGCTAATCGTTCTTTTGAAAAGGCTCTTGTGAAGTTCTTGGAAGTTAAAGCAGCTTCCATTAAGCCATCTCTATATTGCGGGCCATATCCGCCGCTGCAAGGAACACCTTCTGCCTCGATCGCTGCGAGGAATTTATCTCGTGGAGCGTTATTAAAGTGCTCTTTTTTGTACCGGAACGGATACAGATGATATGCTGCTCTGGTTACCTCTTGATACAATTTATGGGGGATAATCCCAGGAATATCCTTGATTTTCGAAGTTAGATATTGAGCGTTTTCGTTGCGTTTTTGCGTATCGCTTTCAAGGCGTTTCATCTGCGATAGAAGTATTGCTGCCTGGTATTCTGTCATTCTGCGGTTTGTTCCTACGATGGGGTAGTTGCTGGTCTTTTTTACGCTTCCATAGGGTCTTCCGCAGTTGTGGTGGGAGAAAGCCCTATCCATTATTTGGTCATCGTTGCCGATCAGGGCCCCACCTTCGCCGCAGGGCAGGTGCTTGGTGTTCTGGAAGCTAAAGCAGCCTAAGTCTCCAATTGTGCCGCATTTTTTGCCTTTCCATTCGGCCATCCAGGCCTGGCAGGCATCTTCTATAACCTTGAGATTGTGCTTCTTCGCAATAGCATTGATTTTGTCCATATTGGCTGGCAGACCAAGAATATGCACCGGCAGAATCGCTCTGGTATTTTCATTGATTCTTTCCTCTATCTTGTCCGGATTTATCTGGAATGTTTCAGGGTCGGTGTCGGCAAAAACCGGCAGAGCACAGGAATTGATGACCACATTATACGTGGCGATGAATGTATACGGCGAGACAATGACCTCGTCGCCGACCCCGACATCAAGAACGTGCAGAGCGGTAAGCAAAGCATTGGTTCCATTTACCGTGCACAGGCATCGTTTTACCCCCATTAACTCGGCATACTTTTTCTCAAATTCAAATACGGTGTTCGCACCGAGCCTGCACCAATTTCCACTTCGCAGTATAGATAGAACCGATTCCTCAGCCGATTTATCCCAGACCGGCCAGGCAGGCCAGGGCTTGGTTCTGAGAGGCTTTCCGCCTTGAATTGCAAGTTTACCTGCCTTTTTACTTACGTTTCCGTAAGCAGGAATTGTCCCTGATGTAACAGCAGCGATAGTACCTGCTGATGTAGCAGCTAAAAATTGCCTTCTTGTTAAATTGTTCGTATTCATTTCTGGCCCCTTTCATTTTGCTAATATCCGCGACAGGAATGAAGTTATTAACATACTTTTTTAAATTGCTATCATTATAATCTATAGCGGCTGACACGCAAGCAAAATCTGGTAACTGGTAACTGGTAATTACCAATCACCAATTACCATTTAACCAATTCGTGCACTTTATCTACAATCCGTTTCTCGACCGAAGGTGCGAATGGTCCTGGAAGCGGAGTGTAGCGCATCGCCTCACCGCCTTCATAGCCACCCTCCTGCAAGATACGCACAGAAGGTATGTAGCCAAAGACATCGTTGCAGTAGCCCGCTATCCAGAGCGGTGGACCGGCCAGCTCAGCTTTCAGACGCAACGAATAATCAACCACCACTTCACCAGCCAGCGCCACCATGGTTAAATCGTTGCCGAACTGGATAACTTGAACCAGATACGGATATGTCGTTTCTATTTTTCCTGTTTGCTCGAGTTCCTTTAGTAGTGCTTCAGCGTGTCGGCGTTCATATTTATCGCTGGCCTTGGTTTGCTGCTGGAGCTGCTGTCGGCTGGGCGGCTCGGCAAAGTCCAGCGTAACAGTTTCTAATGCCGACCGAATTGGTCCCCGGATGGGCTGCGGTCGTGAGATAAGCGCTGCTTCCACCGCATTGGCCAATGCACGACCATGCTGCTGTGCCAAATCCAGCGTGCCACGAGGATACGGATTTTGGTCGGCGCCACAGCCCATTATGAATAACGCAGCGGCTCCAGGATGTGCCTCTTGGATATACTGCTGAGCGAAACCGGCGTAGTCGCCGCAGAACTGGTAAAAGCTCAGCGTGGTATTGTGGCACGCATAGCCGAATAGAACTGCTATCAATTTGTTGTTAGGATCGTTCACCCGCAAAACAGGGACATCGTGGTCAACCGGGCCGTCGGGATTAGGCTCGATCCGGTAGCCCTTTTCGGTTTTTAATCGGCGGTTCATAGCAAAACCCGCCCGAGCATGTGAATAAGACAGCCGTGCTTCAGATAAGTTTTCTATGGCCTGGCCGACCAGTTGCAGCAGCTTCTGCTGCAAATCTTCAACATACTGCCGGCTTCTTTCAATATGTTCCGCTGTTAACCCGTAAAAAGAATCCCCATAGATGGAATACTTCGTTTCACTTATCACCGGACCACAATGTGTATGAGATGCGCTCAGCAGCAATCTCTCGGCCGGCAGGTTATAACGCTTTTCTGATTCTTTTTCCAGCCATTGGCGCGATGGACGAGGGATGCCGATCAAATCGACCGTTACAATTACCAGTCTTGTTCCTTGAGCATCTTGAAGTGCCAGTGCCTTGGCGTACAGGTCGCTTGCCTTTCCTTCCGATGGTTTTGTTCTCGCTGCGTAACCGGACATCCACATCGACTGCTGCGGCGTAATAATCGTCGAGGCGACACCGGCCTTCCATTGCCTCGGCTGCGCTGTGACATCAGGCTGTCCAACAGCCTGCTGGTTGCTAAAACCAACCACAGCTATCAGACACAATAGCAGCACCTGCTTTAACATTGCAGATTTGCCCTGCGGATTATTTATGGTTTGTCGAGCCATCTTGGTACTCCTTTGAATAGCGAATTAGCGAATTAGTTACCAATTAGCAAGTCAACTAATTCTAATCACTTGCTTTTGAACGGCCCTGGAATACTGATCAGGTCGGTTCGTGTGCGGCCGTTTTCTGTAATTCTTGCAAGGGTGTAAACTGTCCCGTCTTTTCCCACGGCGATTGAATTAACGTACGTAGGTCTTTGGCCGTCTTTGTAGAATATCGGGCCGTGGTCGGTGTACTTTCCGGTTGGAATATCATAGGTTATAAGATGCAGGTTCTCCAGCCCTTTTGCTGCGCCCATAGCGATGCGGTCTTTGCCCTTCAGTCTCTTTCCATTTATATAAATCGGCCCGCCGGTGAGATAATAAAGCGTGTCCGCCCATGGCGGATTTGGACCAAGGTTAAAGCCGAGGTACCCATAGCTGAACTGGTCGTACATTCCGCTTCGCTTGGATGGTGCGGAGGTAATACGTTCCACGACGGTTACCTGCGGAATACGGGGGTCGAAACGGAAAAGATAACCGGAGTTGCCATGCACCCCATAAGCTACTTTTTCAGGCTCGTACCAGACTGTCTGCCTCCAGTTATACGCCATATGTCCTGCCGAGGTCACGTCATAGAGCCCGAAATAATCCTTCTTCATATCCTCGTCCTGGATAGCTTCGATTGAATCCGAGTCATATCTGTAGCGAAGTATTTCGCCGTCAGCCGTCGTGAAATAGACCGAGCCATCTTGCGGATCGACCAGGATGGAGCGGCAGAGGGTTCGGTAGTTTTCGCCCTTGCCGTTTTCACCTTGCTTGGAGATCGGTCCGAGGTCCTTTAGTTCCTTCGCGGCCAGGTCATAGCGGATAAAGTAGCCGCTTGGCCAGGTAATGCCGTAGAGGCGGCCGCGTCGAGTGTCCATGTTCATGGACAGGATGCCTTCGCCGCGGGGCGCTTTGGCCAGGTCTTGAAATTTCTCCGTCTTTATGTCGTAGAGCAAAAAGTGACCGCCCGGATAGGGCTTGTAGCCCGGCGGCGGCACGCCAATCTTCTCCATTCCATCGATGATGCTATAGTAGCCGACGTGCGTTGCAAAATAAAGTTTGCCGTTAGATTCGACGAAATTCACATGAGACTTGCCCTGTGCAATTGTTTTGGCGTCCTTTTCACCACATGCCTCTGTCAGATCGCCCAGATGCTTGATTTTGTCGGTGGCCGGGTCGTAACAGTACATCTGCGCCCCGATTTCGAACGATTCTGAAGACAGCACATAGTAAATCTTGCCGTCGCTGCCGGTGGACATCCCGTTGTAGGTGTCGTGTGCCAATTCGAAGCCGGAATTGTACGTGCGAGCAATCAGAGAAGCCACGGAGCTGGGATGCTCCAATTTCTTGACGGGCTCACCCCCGATTAAGTCAGGGGCGTAGCCCACTACCAAGTAAAAAATTAAAAGTAAAAAGTAGGGTGTGCTCCGCACACCAAAAAGATGGTGGGGACAGCCCACCCTACATCTTTTACCTTTTGCCTTTTTCCTTTGCAAAAAAGTGTCTCTCATTGTTTGACCTCCATGTTTTATGAGCTGGTATTTACCGTTTATGCGTACTTAGCTACGCCGCTAAGCCTAATTTTCAATAGAGTATCAAGCTGTTTTGGAAAGTCAAGAAGAACTGTAGAAGTCTTGGGGTCAATTTGGTAAAATCGTGTCAGGAGGTTTTGCAATGGGCAGATTTTCTCCACAGGACGCCTTACGGCGGATTGCGTGGCTTTGCCTGTTAACTACGTCATTTTTCTGTGCTGAAGGGCAGCAACGAGAAATCAAAACTCGATTAGCCACCGGACCCCTCGACAAGCTTGGGGCAGGCTCTGTGCCGGGGGCAGCCCTGCCCACAGGTGGCAGGGCTAACAAGATTAAATTTATGATTCTCCATCCGGGCCATTATCACGCGGCACTGGTCCAGAAGACTATGTATGACCAGGTTGCACCCATCGTCCACGTTTATGCCCCGCCTGGACCCGAGGTGCAGGAATATCTCAAACAGATACACCAGTTCAATAACCGCCCGGTAGATCCTACAAGCTGGCAGGAAAAAGTATATATCGGAGATGATTACCTCGAAAAAATGCTTGCCGAGAAACCCGGCAATGTAGTCGTCATATCCGGCAACAACCAGAAAAAAGCCGAGTACATCAAGTCTGCTGTCGATGCAGGTCTTAATGTTTTTTCTGACAAGCCGATGTGTATCGATGCGGCTGGTTTTCAAATCTTAAAAGAGGCCTTCGCAGAAGCAGAGAAAAAGGGTGTATTGCTTTACGACATTATGACCGAACGTTTCAATGTGCTGTGCATCTTGCAGAAAATGCTGGTGCTCAATAAAGAGGTGTTTGGGCAGTTGGAACAAGGCTCGGTAGATGAGCCGGCTGTAGTTAAGGAAAGTGTCCATCATTTCTTCAAGGAGGTCGCAGGCGTACCTATCAAGCGGCCGACCTGGTATTTTGACACCGCCCAGCAGGGCGAAGGGCTGGTGGACGTGACAACGCACCTGATAGACCTTGTGATGTGGACGTGCTTGCCAGACCAGCCCCGTGAGAGCAACCGTAATGCCGGAGAATGGCCGATGGACGAGACTCTCTCACGGGGCCAGCCGATTGATTACCAAAAGGACATCGTGGTGCTAAAAGCCCGGCGTTGGCCAACAATGCTCACGCGACAGCAATTCCAGAAGGTGACAGGAGCATCGGATTTTCCAGATTTCCTAAAAGGAAAGTTAAGTGATGAAGGAATCCTTCCCTATTACTCCAACGGAGAGATGATTTATACAATCAAGGGCGTCCACGTTAAATTAAGAGTTACCTGGAATTTTGAAGCGCCGCAGGGTGGCGGAGATACGCATTATTCATTATTCAGAGGGACCAAAGCAAATATCATCATACGCCAGAGCAAAGAGCAGAACTATCAGCCGGAGCTTTACGTAGAGCCAGCCCGAGGTGCCGGCGAGAAGGAATTAGAGACCTCTTTGAAAAGAGTGGTTGCCGAGCTACAAAGCACGTATCCTGGAGTAGTGTTCAAACGCGTCCCCCGCTCCCCCCATCTTCCATCTTCCATCGTCGGACGAGGGACGAGGGACGAGGGACAAGGGACGAGGGGGTGGCAGATATTGATACCCGACAAACATCGCATCGGTCATGAGGCACACTTTCAGTTCCTTACCGAAAGATACCTGCAATACCTCACAGAGGCAAAGCTGCCGCAGTGGGAGGTCCCCAATATGTTAGCGAAATATTACATTACCACCGCAGCGCTGCAGATGGCGCGAAGATGAACTCAGAATAATGAATTTCGAAATTCGACATTCCTTGTTCAATATTCAATTGTAGCTGTACGCTACTGTCCTGCCATACATAATACCTGACCATTTTCCAGTGACAGGTACAATCGGCCCCCGCTCTTGTCTTCGCAAGAAGACGCGGGGGCGGCGGCCATGCCGTCAAAGACGGGTGCCGAATCGAGTCGGTACTTTGAAAGCTCCGTCCCGTCAGAGGCCGAGATGGCCATGAGCAGAGCTCCGCCTTGATCGGTGGCTGCGTCGGTAGGGGGGCCGGCTATGAACAATACCTTGTCTGTTAGCACCATCGCCCGGACATGGATCGTCAGGCGCTTCGTCCACAGCTCTTTTCCCTGGTCATAGTCCAGAGCAAACAGCCTGTAAGCTCCATCCTGAAGATGGTTTGACCAATGGACCGTCGCTCGTCCGTAGCCGTAAATCATTGGCTTATTAAAGACAAGCAACCTGCCGAAGATAAGATTTTTATCGCGGCTGCTACAACCGGTAGGGGGAGAACATTGTGTGCCGAAGATCCAGTAGGAGCGGTGAGGCCAGGAGTCATCCAGGAAACCTGTCAGCGTTAGCAAGTGAGGATTTCCCTCAGGCTTTTCTGTGCCGTCCTTACCGAATACCGTGTCGCGCAAGTAGATGTATCGGTCGTCACACGCCAGAATATCTCCGAGCGCTCCGGGCATGAAGGCAGGCCCGTACTGTTGGGGCTGTTTGCCGGTTTGCGGGTCGGGGCTGTAGATCGGCGTTCTCGACAGGATTTTGCCGGTTTCGGCCTGAACTCGATAGAGGTCAATCCCGCCATCCAGGTAGGATGATCTACCCGCTGTAAAATATGCCACACCGTTCTCGATTAGCACGCTTCCATATAAAGGCGTTACGGATTCGACTTGGCCGCTGGCTATTATGAGCCGTTGGCTGCGAGCCGCTTGCAGACGCCAGGCCAACGCGCCGTCCGATGCTCGCAAGCTGTACATGTAGCCGTCGCGACTTCCAAATATCACCCGCTCACCGTATAGAGTCGGCGGCGAGTCCACGCGGGCGCCAGCCGTGAAGTTCCACATCGACCGACCCGAATCAGCGTCTATTGCGCAAACCTTGTGCTCATCCACAGAGGCAACAAACACCTTTCCGTCGGCAATTGTAGGACTGGTTATTCCTGCTTTCGCAGGAATGACGTCACCCCCGCTTTCGCGGGGGTTTTCGCCGACATTTGCCTGCCACCTGCGATGCAGGACAGCGGGGACCGGGCACGGCGTGCAGCCACTCCGTTGGGCATCATGCCGATAGGTGGGCCACTCATTCGTCGCTCGTGGCTCGTGGCTCGTCGCTCGTATTTCATCATAAGCAGGGCCTCGCTGCAGTTGTTCTTCTTCTGACTTCTGACTTCTGTCTTCTGTCTTCTGGTTTTCAGAAACCAGGGCATAAAACCCTGTCAGCTTCGCCGCGATGTAGCATCCACAGGCGTGAGGCGGTGCATAGAGCAGGCCGTTGCACGGCATGACACCATACTTGCAAACCCCTCTTACCCAGCTATGCCACAAGACATCGCCGGTTTGTAGGTCAATAAATTCAACGCCTCTCCTGCCGCCGAGAATATAGTTCTCGGTGGCCTTGTTCCTCCAGCATCGATGATGGTGTCCCGGATTCTCAGGCTCAATGTGCATCAGTACCTTTCCTGTAGCCAGATCACGTTGCGTCGCAAAGTACGGGCCCCACGCGGGCCCTCTTTTTCCCTCGATCGGCTTAAATCCCCCTAACCAGAGCGACTCTTTGACAACGAACGCGTCCCGAATTTCCGATAATTCACAGGGCTGAGTCCACAGGGTCTTGCCGGTCTCTGCCGACAGAGCTGTTACGGTCTGACCATCGGCACAGACGACGCTACTATCGCAGACCACACGCAGAGGTTCAGCCGAAACTGACCACAGTTTTTGTCCGGTTCTCAGAGCGAGGCAAACAACATCTTTGCCCTTTTGATAGAACACCCGATCGCCTGTGGCGCACAGACTGACAGTTTTTAGTCCGGCAGTATCCGTTCCTGTTTTCTTCCAGAGCAAACGGCCTGTTTCAGCATCGAGGGCAAGAACAACTCTCTCGGTCTTGTTTTCGGTTGAGCGAAATTGATCGACCAGCGGCTGGGCGGTCTCTCTGGCGTGTAGAGGGGACTCTTTCAGCGTTGCAAGCTGTTCTATTTTCTCCAGCTCGGCGACTCGTTCGTCGGTGACGCTTCGGACAGACAGCAGAAGAATGCCTTTGTGGTATATCATTTCTTCCGTGCCTTGGGTCTGCTCGTATGTCTTGAGGATTTCACCTGTCGCTGCGTCCACTGCGGAAAGTGGCGCATGAAAGCCGAGGGTGACATAAATGCGGTCTCCAATGGCAACTAACCTGCGCTGAAGCTCGTAAGGTGTGTTGCCCCAGTTAATGAGGTAGGGAAACCATGGATTGAAGGACCGCTTCCAGAGCTGAATTCCATTGTAGGCGTCGCGTGCGACAAGATGCCATTGAGCGGGTTCACGCATGGATGAAACGGGAGCCTGGTCGGCAATGTAGAAGATTCGTCCACCAGCCGAGACCAAGGCATTGATGCTCGGGGTGTGCTCGTGACTGCGTGTATGCTGCGGCTGGGCAATCCACTGGACGTAGCGAGGCGGCCCGACCAGCTCATCATGAGCCACAGCGTTTCCGCTTGCATCATGCAAAAAGTGGGTCCACTCGTCGGTGTTTTTGAGCAGTGGCTTGATGGTCTTATTCCATTGGCCATCTTGCTTGACATACAGTATGCCGCCAGGAGCTAACACGCGCATAGCTTCGGCCATTGTGACGCCGCCGAGGTCCTCCGTAACCACCAGGTTCACGAGGTTTTCCGCGTACGGCAGGCTCTTGCCATCGAAATGCTCTACGGCGACATCCCCATAGATTCCAAGGGACTGGATATACTGGCGAGCTTGTCGCACTTTGTCTGCGTCGCTATCCAGGCCGTGTACGAGGTAACTGTCGCTCACCCGCAGTGCTGCCGTGAGCTTTCCGTCGCCGCAGCCAATGTGAACGATTAGACCGCCTTTGACGTTGGCGGCCTGAAGAATCTGCTTAGCCTGCTGTTGGTGATTCTGCTCTGCGGAAACTCCCACCCACAGGACAAAGACAAGCATAGCTTCGAACCAAAACTTCGTTTTCATAAGTATTACTCCTTCGCCGATTGGTAAATGGTAACTGGAAACTGGTAACTGGTTAGAGGATACCCGGATATCAGGACATCAGGATGCAGGATATCAGGACATCAGGATACCAGGTAAAAAAGATTAACCTGATGCCCTGTTATCCTGATAACCACTACCTGATAACCTGATACTCTGATAACCTATTCACCAATCACCAATTACCAATCACCAATTACCAATCACCAATTACCAATCACCAGTTGCCAATTGAAAATTGAAAATCGTAAATCGAAAATCTCAAATTACATCCGTATCGTTTTGCCATCCTGTTTAGCTGATTCATGACATGTTAGGATCAGCCTCAGGTTGTGAATGGCCTGCGTTGCACCCAACGGCTTTTTGTCGATGATTGACCTGGCATGCCTGGAGATGACCGCCTGATAGATGTTTTTTACTTTCTTGATCTTGACCTTCTCAATGCTCTTGAAGTTGTCGATCTCAAGGCGGACATCCACAGGTTCACCAGCGTGGCCTGAAAGTTGAAACAGCGTACAATATCCTCGGATAATGCCCTTTGTACCATAAATCTCATAGCCCAGGTTGGTGACCGTACTTTCCAAGCCGCCCCGAGGCTGATTGAATGCCACCCTGACCGTGCCATTTACCCCGTGAGAGAGTCTCTTTCGTCGACCTTGCACCGGCATTATAGTTTCTCTCACGGGGTGAAGCGTGAACTGTATAAAGGCGCCGTTCTCAACATTGATATTTAGTGTCCTGGGTGTATACACACAGGATAGAGTCTCGACCTGGCTGTCCGACAAGAACTCCGCCATATAAAAGCAATGGCTGGCAACGTCGCCGATTGGGCCGCCCAGCTCATCCGGGTTGGCACATCGCCAGGTGGCAGCCTCTTGGGGGGTCGAGCCATACAAAAACTCCATGTGAAGACATAAGTCATTCACCTGGCCGATGACACCTTGCTTGACCAGGTCTCGTGCCCTTATGTTGTAGACGTTGTCGGTCATCATGTGATCGACTGTAATGCTCATATGGTTTTGCCGTGCAAGTTTCTGAATCTTTTGGGCGTCACTTATGGTCGTGGCAAAGGGTTTTTCTACGATACAATGCCTCTTAGCCTTGATGGCAGCTAAAGCAAGCGGCGCGTGCGAAAGATTATTCGTTGCAATAAAGACCGCCTGGATGCGTGGGTCATTTAACAATTCTTCCGTTGAAGCATACCATTTCAGGCCCAATGCTGTCGCGGCGGCTTTGCGAGTCTTGTCTATGTCCGTTACACCGATAAGTTCAGCTTCGGGGTGGCCGTTGAAGCGGGTCCTATCCAGCCCGAAGCCCTCCTTGGCTATGCGGTTCTCTGCAATACCACCAAAACCGATGATTGCATATCCGACCTTTCTCATATTACACATCTCTCGTACTTTGGTTAAATGGTAACTGGAATAAGTGAACTAAAGTTACAAGTGCGTAAAGTGCCTAAAATTATAACTTCTAACTTTAGCTCACTTTAGGCACTTTAGCTCACTTTAGGCACTTTCTTGATAACCAATCACCTATTTTGAATAGGCCTTAATCACTTTTGCCAGAGCCGCACCAATCTGTTTGCAGTCTTCCGGCGTAAACGTTGGAAAGGCAAAACAAGTAAACGTATGACTCTGATGCCAGAGTGCATTAGGCACACGCACTTTGCTATAGTCCACGCTGGCGGGATCTGTGTACTCCTTTGACCTAAATGGAAATCCACTTTTGCCGAAGGCATTGTGCTCTCTATAGGCCTTTTCGGTGTGACACTGAGGCCAGAACACGCGCCAGCACGGGGCACCTTCGGCGCCGGCTGCCTTGACGAACTGGTCTATGTCACAGTTCATATTCTCAATATCCAGCGAAAACGCCATAACATACCAGCCGTTTTGACGCTCCGGCGTATCTATGGGCATGTACTTGACCTGGGGCAGGTCCTTGACGGCATCCATGATAATATGCGCGTTTCGCCTGCGGTTGGGCATGTTCCAGGTATCTATCCGTTCAAGCTCCGCCAAACCGATCACCGATTGCATCTCTGTCATGCGATAATTCCAGCCAACCATGTTGTGTATGTAGGGCAGCTTCTGTTCCAGTGCCAGAAGGTTCAGCCGTTCTTTGACATCGTAACCATGGTCACGAAAACTGCGTGCGTTCCAGGCCAAATCTTCGTCATCTGTCGTGACCATGCCGCCTTCGCCGCCGGTGGTAAAGACTTTGTTTTGACAGAAGCTGCAGGCCGCAATATGGCTGATAGTGCCTGTTTTTTTGCCTTTGTAGGAGCCGCCAAACGCCTCGGCGTTATCTTCGATTACGTACAAATTGTGCTTGGCTGCAAATGCCATGATTTTGTCCATATCACAAACATTGCCATAGAGATGTACCGGCATTATTGCCTTTGTACGTTTGTTGACAAGCTTTTCTGCTGATTCAACGCTTATGCAATGGTCGTCAATATTCACATCGGCAAAGCGTGGTATGGCACCTGCCTGCACTATTGAGAAACTGCTGGCAATAAAAGTATAGCTAGGCACGAGCACCTCATCTCCAGGGCCGATGCCCAAAGCACTAAGAGCAACATGCAGAGCCGAAGTCCCGGAGGATGTGCTAATGGCGAACTTGCTTCCTTGCCACTGAGCGAACTTCTTTTCAAACTCCATCCCCTTGGGGCCGGTCCAGTAGTTTACCTTTCCAGACCGCAAGACCTCTTCTACAGCAGAAATGGCCTTGTCATCGAATTGCGGCCACTTCGCCAGCTTATTTGTCACTGTCTTTGGTCCCCCGTCAATTGCAAGTTTAGCTGCCATTTTATATCCCTTTCCTTATTGGTAATTGGGTATTGGTAATTGGTTATTGGTAATTGGTAACTGGTAACTGGTTAGAGGATACCCGGATATCAGGACATCAGGATGCAGGATATCAGGACATCAGAATATCAGATAAAAAAGATTAACCTGATGCCCTGTTATCCTGATAACCACTACCTGATAACCTGATACTCTGATAACCTATTCACCAATCACCAATTACCAGTTACCATCTTTTGATTGAGCATTTCCAGTAGACTGCCCACAATTTTATCGGCAGCCTGTATCTCAACCATATTAGTACCTAACCACGTCTCATAGCCACCAAGTTCATGCTGGTGGGCTGTCGGCAGATAGCCGTAACTACCGTTGGCATGTGAGATCGTGAACGTTCGGCTGAATGGACTCTTCTGTTTTATTTCCAATCCGATCTCGGCGAAGACCTCGAACGGTATTGTACAAATACCAACATCGCCGATACGAAACACCTGTAAAATCACGGAGATCTGGTCCGGCGATTCCTGCATCTGCAATGTGCGCTCGGCATATACCTTCTCACGGATGTGGTACGGCTTAGCGTCGGCTGGCTTTGCGAGTATTTCGCGGGCGTAGGCAAGCTGTTCTTCGGTGGGCTTACGGACCGCAAGAGTTAATTCTTTTTGCATCGCCCCCAGAGCGACCCAATCGTGAAACTTGACCTTCTGATGCGCCACGTAAACAACCTTGGCCAGCAGGTCTGCAACCTGCCTCATCTTCTCGTATGGCGCCCAGCGCTTCTGGGATTTGCCAAGCGCGTTGATGTTGTTGATGTCTCCGCTGGTCCCGTTGGACATAATGCCAATAAAAGGAGGTTCAAGCCGGTCGGCGCCGAGTAGCTGCTGTATCCGGTTGGCGAAAACGCCGAAGTAGTCAGCAGAAATCACATCGCCGGCACTCGGACCTACGTAGTGCAGCGAGTAGTTCGCCAGAAGCGCAATCGGTCGGCCATCGACCGACTGGACGGACACGAACGCAACTTCAGGGTCGGTAGGCCCGGCTGGCTTGAGGATGTTCGGGTTGCCCTGACCGGGATTCATAACCACCTTGTCTGTGCCGCCGAAAGGATTCGGTGTCGGCGTGCCCGGCTTCATAAAGTACCGCCGGTTGAAGACCTGTGTAGGCTCTTGCCCGCTGCCCCAGCCGATTCGGGCCGGCTCCAGGTTGTTTATAGCACGGCGGACACCGTCAGCAATCCGCATCACAAGGAACTTCTGATACTCGCTAAGCTTCTTACTCTCTACCAGCCGGTTAACGTCTCTGGCGCTGATGGAAGAATGCGTATGCGTAGCGGCTATCAAAATATTTTCGACCGGGATGCCGGTCTTGGCGTGGATGATTTGTTTAGCTGCGTCGCAGACTTCACGCGCTATGCCAAGACTGTCGCAGACAACAAGAACTAATTTTGTCTTGCCATCGTCGAGCACCAGACACCTGGCATACAATTCATCATGTATGTGCACCGCTTTTGGCGAAGACCAGCCGCCAACTATAGGCTCATCAAGAGGCGGCGTGATATTGCTTGCTGCGGCCCCAGCTCGAAACACACCCCGCGAAGCCGTGGGCGGGGCTAATGACAAAATTGACGCACCAGCTATGACCACCAAAATTATCAGTCGTCCCATTCTAACTATCATACAACTTGTCCTTTCTCAGGTCTCAGGATAATCCCGACCGGCCGTGCTTTCGTTACGCAAGCGGCAGTTTCACAATCTTACCGGTTTCGATGGAGCGGTCAATTGCCAGGCAGATTTCGTGTGATTTGTAGGCCTCATGGATATTGGCTGACGCTTGCTTATTATTAACCAGGGCCTCGGCAAAGTCATCCACCATCTCTTTGAAGGGATGATGCGTCACATCTCCACTATCCAGAAATATGGCACTGAAATTCTGCCAGCTCTGCTGTCCGGGGTACCATTCTTTCGTATAGAACTTCTCATTTAGTACAGAGCCTTTGCTGCCGTGGATGATGATGTTCATAACGTAAGGACATTCGTTTTCGAAACTGCAGCCGGTTTTGCCGATTTTCCCATCCTTGAATTTCACCACCGCTGCGTAAGTCGGCTCATACTCATAATCTTTTCTATGGCCAAACGCGCCGTACGCAAAGACCTCGTCCACATCGCCGCCAAAATAATACAGAAGGTCCACAGCATGACAGCCGGCTACCAAGCTGGCCGAAGGCCCGTTTTTTCTGGTATTTGCCCCCCAAGCGAAGCCGCTCCACCAGGGCCCAATCTCGTGATAATAATCGACTTCAACGTAGAATATTTCTCCCAAGCCGCCCTTATCGATCATGCTGCGGATGGACCGGACGTGGGAATTCCACCGCGATATGAAGCCAACCTGGGATTTCACTCCGGCTTTCACTATCGCGGCCTTTATGGCCTTTAGCTCTTCGAGATTCATCGCGATAGGTTTTTCGATAACCACATGCTTGCCCGCCGATGCAGCACTGATTGCTTCTTCTGCGTGCAGAAAGTTGGGAGAGCATAGGTCTATGATATCTATATCATTCCTCTGTAGAAGAGATTCATAATCATCCAGGATGTCACAGTCCAGGCCGAGTTCCTCTTTTTTAGCCTGGGCAGACTGTCGCTTGCGTGAGGCCAGCGCTACGACCTTCACATTTGGATTCTGCATATATGCTTTTATATGCTCGCCGGCAACCCAGCCGATTCCGAATATGCCGACACCATAAGTTTTCATTGGACAGCTCCCTTTCCAACTAAATTCGTACTGCGTATTGCGTTAATTCTAAACGTATGTACGTATATACGTATATACGTATGTACGTTTTAAGTTTCCGGCCCACCCAAAAATCCCTCGTGAAAGAATACGGGCTTGTACCCGTTTTCTGTGACCCAACGAATAGCAACATCAAGTCTTTGGCCGTGGTCGGGAATGTAGTTTCGATAGAACGGCCAGAAGTACTGCTCGTGAGTAAATAAATCCATTATCTCTGCTGTGTTGGGGTCTTTGGCAACAGCCTCGAGCGTAGGGACAATGCGTTCGATAGGCGTATTGTTGCACACAATATCCACTTTCGAGAAAATAATGCCGCTTTCGAAGTCCATTAGTGCATCGTGTCGCGAGAGATACTCGGAGCGTTCGTTGTCCAGCAGATAATTGACATCCCAGATGCCGTTAAGCTGGCGGAAAAAACCGCTAAGCACTCGAACGCCGCGTTCCGCAAGCGATTTAAACGCCGACGGTTGTACCATCCCCCAATGGATAACCGTGGGTGGAGAGTAGGTCTGCTCACCGGCGAAACGATGTATCTGCTCCGCTACCTTATCAAAATCCTCTATCAGTTTTTGGGCAGGTGCGTACTGATATGGCCGGTCAGGCTCATTTGCGTAGGCGTGGAACGCAAGTTTAAGCCAATCTGCGTTATCTTGCCACTGGCCTTTGTAACGATCAGGAAATTGTGACAGGTCAAATCCGTCCTCCGTTGCATAATAGATGTTAAGAACAAAGCGTGTACCGTACTTAACGTGCAGGTCGTGTAGCATTTTCAAGTAGAAGCAGTCAAAAAGCGAGGCGTATTTCTGCCTTGCGATGTCACGCAGAAAGAAGCTGTTGTCATCAATTGAAAAACGATACCTCGGCTGCGAATACCTGTCCCACACCACTTTTATTCGATGCTCATAATGGCCGGCGCTTCCTTTTGATAAAGCTACGATCTCGGTTTGCTTTTTGCCAAGAACAATCTCTGCAGCAAATCGGGAGCCGGTGCGTTTAGCCGGTAAGCCATTGATCGTCACCTGGTCGCGCAATCCGCCATTGGCGGACCGGCCAGATACGTTGATCTTCAAACCTCCATCCTTTTGTTCTCCGAGTCTATGGTTTAATACGGCACCGTGAAACGGCTCCTCAATAAAAATCGAGCCGGATGAGCCTGCGACATTTGTCCGCTGGTTACCTAAGATAATTCCAGCGGTACCGGCCGCCAAGTTTTTCAAAAAGCAACGTCGTTTCATGTTCTTGTCTATCCTCATATCCTGGACCTTTCTTGCCCGCCGCCCCGACTCGCGTCGGGAGACGCGGGGGCAGGCGACTGACTTCCCCCGCTCTTGTCTTCGACAAGAAGACGCGGGGGTCTTCTTGGTTCAGTATGGTACCAAGTGTGTGTTGGTTCTGCAAGCAATATTGCCCAGCGCTGCAAGGTAAGCGAGTCTCGTGTTTCGTCAGTCTCGTCAAGGCTCGGCTCGTCCGAAGGCAGCATCGCTTTCGTAACGTGCCTTGCCGAGACTGACGTGGTCTTTATTGGATACCCGTGGATTATCTGGCGTCCTATATTGTGATTATGGGCCGTGTGTTTCAGAGGGTAGCACGCGCCAGAACGTCGTATTGCTAAAGTCTCAGCTTAAATGGCCGAAAGAAATTGTAGGGTGGGCTATGCCCACCATTTTTGGTGTGCGGAGCACACCCTACGTGCTTGGAGTATGTCATGAAAGCAGAAAAGTGGATAGCCAAGAAGCTGCGTGCAGGAGTTCTGCGCAGAGGCAATATATTGGGTTCCCGCAAGGCGGGGTCCCTCGCTATATTCGCTTTCCTGGCTTCTACGGTTGTAGGCATCTATCTTGTCAACATGGCTGTGTCTGTGTGGCGTAACGTTGTTTTCCAAAGAGACTTAGCGAAAAAAGCCAGCGTTTGTAATGTCCGAGCGATTGGAGATGTACTGGCCAAAGCAACGGAAGCCTTGTTGGCTGCTGAGGAACTATCCATGCTTCGTCGGGCAGTGGCGGAGGCAGGCGTCGAACATCAACTGAAATGTTGCCGTATTATTTTGCCTGACGGTGGGGTAGTGGCTGATGCCGATCCAAGCCGCATCACTATTATCAAGCTGCCGCAGTCCTGGGCAACCCCCGCGTACGCGGGGGCGCGGACATATACAGAGAGGTTTGCTGGTAACAGCATGTGGTGCAGCTTTCCCTTAGATGTGCCGGGTAGAGGCGGTGCGTTTTTGCAAATCGCTGCCAGGATCGACGACCAATCGGGCGCAGGTTTGCAGGCCCAGGCAGCTCAGATGACGATAGCCTGTTTGGGTCTTGCTACGATCTATTTTCTCCATCGTCACGCGCGGGCGAGATTGAAGGGAATTGGTGTTATTCATCAGGCACTGCTAACAGCTACGGATGGCGAACCGGATTTATCTACCTTGGAGGTAGATCCACAGCTTGGACAGGAGGCTGTTACCTGGAACAAATTGCTCGGCGAAAAGCAGGGATTACAAATTCGTGCCGCGATTGAGCAGGTCAAAGAATCAATCCAGGGAAAGAATGAAAACTATAATGAGCTCGCAGCGGTGTGCGATGCCTTGCCACATGGTCTGATCCTCGTTGGCCAGAATATGCGCATCCGCTACGCTAACGGTGCAGCCGCTGCGTTGCTCCAGACCGGCTGCGGTGAGCTTACCAGCGCAGATGTATCACAATTTATTATGGATCAAAGAGTGATTGAGGCGATACACAAAGCTTCTGGTTACCCAAGTTATGCGCGAACGATAGTGGAAGTGGAACCAGAGGGTTCGACAACGTCGGGCATATTGCGGTTCATTGTCCGTCCGGTGCGCCGAGAAGACTTAGGCACTGCCATGATCATAATCGAGGACATCACCCAAAAGAAGGTAGCGGAAGCGGCGAGAAACAGTTTCCTTGGTCAGGCTGCTCATGAGCTGCGCACGCCCCTGACAAACATTCGGCTTTACGTTGAAAACGCGTTGGAGGATTGTAAAGGCGATCCACTTGCCACCGCCAAGGCCCTTAACATAATAAATGAGGAATCGCGGCGGTTAGAACGTGTCGTGTCGCAGGTCCTGTCGGTGTCCGAGATAGAAGCGGGCTCATTCACATTAAAGCGGGATGACGTCCATCTTGACGAATTACTGGAAGCGGTCAAGGCCGACTACGAACCCCAAGCAAGAGACAAAGTGCCTAAAGTTGAAAGTGACTAAAGTGAAAAGTTAGAACTATAACTTTAGCTCACTTTAGTTCATTTTAGGCACTTAAAACTTCTACCCCCCGCGTCTTCCTGCCCCGCCGCTCACCGCTGCTGATGCCGACAGGCTATCGTCACGAGAAATTCGAAATCCGAAAAAAGTACAGTGCCTAAAGTGAGCTAAAGTGTCTAAAGTTACAATTTCAATTTTAGGCACTTTAGGCACTTCAAACTTTAGCTCACTTATTTTGTTTTGTGCGGCCAATCAGACACTTAGGCAGGTGATGGCGCTGACAGCCCTTTCGAGCCAGTTCGAGCACTTCGAGGACGCCAACGCAGCAATCAGGAGCTTTCTATGACAGATTCATTTTGGGACCCCGCCTTGCGGGAAGGCGACCCCGCCTTGCGGGAACCCTCGAAAATGCCTTTGGGCGAGGCGCTGGTTGCAGAAGGTGTCATGTCGCGCCAGCAGCTAAACGATGCTCTGATTGAGCAGAAAACCACCGGCAGAATGCTCGGTGAGATGCTTGTCGAGGAAGGAATTATTAATGCTCCTGTCATGCTCGGCGTTCTGGCTCGCCAGCTTGGCGTGCCTTACTGTCAATTGCGTCACGGCCTTGTCGACCTTTCACAGCTTGCGCTTATTGGCCAAGAAGAGGCCAAGCGCTTTAAAGCAATACCTATGTTCAAAGTGCACGACACCTTGACCGTTGCGATGACTGAGCCGCAGTCACTGCCTAAAATAGACAGGTTGAGTCAGCTAACAGGTTGCAAGATTCGTCCAGTGTTAGCTCTGGGCTCGAACATACTTGAGTTCATAAACAAGTACACTTCCGCTAACATCGATGTCGAGTCTTTCCTTGCTTCGATAGTCGAGAGCGACGTAGAAGTGGTCGAGCAGGAAACAGTTGACGAAGGACCTATAACAGACCTTGATAAGATTGTGGAGGGTAGTCCGATCATCAATCTGGTCAACATGGCCGTGATGACGGCGATCAGGGATGGCGCCAGTGACGTTCATTTTGAGCCGGAGAAGAACGGAACTCGTGTTCGCTATCGCATAGATGGAAAACTAAGAGACCTTATGAAGCCGCCGGCAGGCCTGCATACCTCTATCATCTCGCGTGTCAAGGTCATCGGCAAAATGAACATAGCCGAAAAACGTCTGCCCCAAGAAGGACGCGTACGTCTGGTGGCGGATGGTCGTGAGATAGATCTGCGTGTGTCTAGCATGCCCACACTGCTTGGTGAAAAGATAGTGGGCCGCATTCTGGATAAGGCGAACCTTAAAATCCGCATGGAGGATCTTGGCTTGCGGCCGCAGAGTCTGGCGGTGTTCAAAAAGATGCTTCGCCAGCAGCACGGTCTGATCCTTGTGACAGGCCCAACCGGCAGCGGAAAGACAACGACGCTATACTCTGCACTTGAGCTCTTAAAGAGCACCGAGCGAAACATTGTCACCGTCGAGGACCCTGTCGAGTATCAGTTGGATATGGTCAACCAGATTCAGGTCCACGAGGCCATAGGTATGACCTTCGCCCGGGCGTTGCGAAGCATGCTCAGACAGGATCCGGACGTGATAATGATAGGTGAGATACGTGACCAGGAGACTGCCCGTGTGGCTGTCCAAGCCGCCTTGACCGGACACATGGTGCTGGCGACCTTGCATACAAACGACGCGCCTGGAACTGTGGCTCGGTTGCTTGATATGGGTATCGAGCCGTATCTGCTATCAAGCGTGCTGAATGGCGCTGTCGCCCAGCGGCTGGCACGTACTGTATGTCGCAGCTGTGTTACGACATACTTGCCGTCGAGCAACGTGCTGCGGGATGCAGGCCTTTGCGACACAGTCGATAGAACTTTTCGCAAAGGTATCGGATGTCAAGAGTGTCACAATTCGGGCTTCCGTGGGCGGGCTGGCATTTATGCAGTTATGGAAATCACGCCGAACTTGCGGCGGCTTATCCATAAGGCAGCACCGACACATGTACTTAGGGAAGAACTTCAAAAACACGGGGTGTTGACGCTCCGCGAGGAAGGAGTGCTTTTAGCTCTCTCGCACAAGACAAGCCTGGAAGAGGCCCTATCTGTCACACACAGCGAAGACACTTGTGAAGATTCTCGAGCCTCGTTGGACCCCTGCCTTGGGTTCCCGCGAAGCGGGGTCCCTCGCAGGGGCAAGCTTGCCCCCGTGAAAACGGGGGTCGAGTCTCGTAACGAGCCTCGAGGTACCAGAGACGAGGCTCGAAAGGCAAAGGAAGCAAGATGAAGCTGGCCTATAAAGCATATGATAGTCAAGGCCGTGCCGTGACTGGCATAATAGAATGCCCCGACGGTACAGCCGCCGCCGAAACTCTTCGGCAGAAGGGTCTGTACGTAACAGCGGTAACCGAGCAAGCAAACATAACGAAATTTACGATTGCAGATTGCCGATTGCCGATTAGAAATTGGAAATCGCAAATCGGAAATCTGAAATTGATTTCTGTATTTACTCGCCAGCTTGCTGTTCTTATCTTTTCGGGCACACGACTGCCAGAAGCACTTATCGCTCTTGAACGACAAACAAAACCAGGGCCTTGGCATGATGCTATCTGTGACGTTCGCAGTAGAGTTGAACAGGGTGCTTCCCTTTCCGAGGCGATGGAGGGGCGCTGCGAGTATTTTGATTCGATCTACTGCAGTCTCATTGCCGCTGGCGAATCGACCGGCCAGCTGGTGGAGATGCTCAATCGTCTTGCCGCTCTGAAGCAAAAGCAGTTGCAGGTGCGAAGGTCAATTGTCGGGGCGCTTGTTTATCCCAGCCTGCTTATGGTGGTCGCTTTCAGCATTCTGCCGCTGTTGTTCGGGTTCGTGGTGCCGAGATTTGCCATGCTATTTGATACGCTTGATGTACCACTTCCCGGCGCTACGAAAATTCTGGTGCACATAAGCGCAGTTTTTCGTAACTATTGGTGGGCAGTGTTCCTTTTTGTAATATGTCTAATCAGCACGGCGTCCCTCTATCTGCGTACGGCCGATGGAAATCGTTTCTGCGATACGGCCATCCTGCGAATACCTTATATCGGCAACATCACCAAGAGCTTAGCCACAGCTCGAATCGTACGTCTGCTTGGTCTGCTTATGGGAAGTCAGGTGCCGGTTCTGACGGCGTTAGGACTCATAAAGCACACAGCAGGCAATGTCCACTATGCAGAACTAATCTCAAAGGCTTTGGAGCACGTGGCAAGAGGTGAACCGCTAAGCCTTGCCTTTTCTAACGCCAGCTTGATCAGCCCTTCCGTTTACGAATCTATTCGCAGCGGCGAACAGAGTGGGCAAATAGAGCGTTTATCGCTGAGCATTGCCGATTTTCTGGATGACGAAAACGAGGTCACTATCCGTTCGCTCACCAGCATTATAGAGCCGGTGATTCTGCTTGCAATGGCCATACTGGTCGGGCTGGTCGCGATAAGCATATTTATGCCGCTATTCGACCTGACTGCAATGACACAGGCAGGTGCCCTATGAAAATCTTCGGTAGATCGCGAACAGCAATAGGCATTGAAATCGGCAGCCGAAACATAAAGGCGGCCCAATTATGCCCATCCGATGGCCAGCACCACATCGCTGCCCTTTCCATGTTGCCGCGAGAGCGGCCTGGGCAGCAGATCGATCGCAAGGAGATACTGGATTTGAAGGACGTTCTTAGGCGACAAGGCTTTTGTGGTAATGACGTTGTGCTGGCCGCCCCAGAAGACAAACTATTGCGAGCCACCCTTGAGTTGCCGCCTCAAGTGTCCGACACTGCTGCTCGTCAGATTATACGTGTGGAGCTATCGCGATTGCATAAGGTGGCCCCTGACTCCTTTGAATTTGTTTACTGGCGGCTGCCCCCGACCCAATCGGGGGCTGCTAACAAGTCCAAATCAGCGACCCAGACCATTGCAGTCGCGTGCCTGCATGAGGTGGCCGATGCATATCTTTCCGTCTTCCAAGAAGCCGGATTCAACGTCACTGCGTTAGATGTACACAGCGCGGCGGCAGGGCGAGCTTGCATGCCCCTAATTGTTCCACCGCCTGCCGTAACTAGCCTACTCAATCTGGGATGGAATTCGACAAAAGTGCTACTGCTTTGGGGCCGCACGGTGCTCTATGAAAAGTTCATCAGTAGCCATTGCATTGCGCAACTTTCTGCCAGGTTAAGCGAAATGTTTGGTTTGCCTGAAAAATCTGCATATCAAGTTGTTGCCACTATTGGCCTTGGCCAACCCCGCCCAGCCCCCGCTCCTGTCTTGCGACTCGTCTCGGCGAAGGCCGAAGCCGTAGCGGGGCAGGAAGACGCGGGGGGGAGATTGGACCGCCAATCCGTTGAAGCAATTCGCAAAATGCTCATAAGCTTCTTGGCCATGATTTTGGAAGAGCTTAAGGCTCCCTTTGCCTATGTGAACCACCAATATCCTGGGCAGGGCCTGAAACGCTTGTTGTTAATTGGCGATGGGGCCGGGATCGTAGGAATTTCGCAATACTTCCAAGATAACCTGGGGATCGAAGTCTCCCCTGCTGCTCCCAGCAACGTAGTAGGACCAAACCCCGCCTGCCGGACGGGCAGGGAGCAGCGCAACCGTGTAACGACGGACGGCTCGTTGAACGGTGGCGGTTCAGTCTCGGCAAGGCCCGTAACGAGGTTGATGTATCCACTATACGAGCCGAGCCTTGACGGGTGCGCGGCTCGTGTAGGGGACAACCCAGCTCTGACGGTTGCAGTTGGCCTGGCTAAGTTTGTCGCCGACGCTCCAAAGCTATGGCGACGGAGCGCTGGAGAATAACGCATGGGTGATGTCAATCTAATTCCTACCAAGAGATTAACCAGCAAACGTCGGCTGGTTCGGCTGTGCATTTGGACGATTGTTTGCGGAGCATATCTGACGTCACTTGCTGTGGCATCCTTATCAGCACGGGTCCTTTGGCCAGACAATGATGATGCGATAGCAGAACAGCTCAAGGCGACTCGACAAAACATTGAGCAATACAGCTCTACAATAATAGAGCTGCAAGAGAAACTTGCAGAGGAGACGTCGGCGCTGGAAACAGTTGGGGCGGTCAGCAGCCAGCCGGATTGGAGCAAGCTGCTCATTCTGCTATCTAATCAGCTGCAAGAAGAAGTTGTTCTGAATAGCTGTCGGCTTGTAGGGTGGGCACCACCTGGTAATTGGAAAACGGTAAATGGTAATTACCAATTACCAATCACCAATTACAAAGAACTAAGTGCAAGGCTGAGTCTGGGCGGTTTTGGCAGTACGCAAAGCTCCATCTCTCAATTTGTTCTCAGGCTGGAAGAAATTAAGATATTCGAATCCGTAATACTAATAGATAGTCATCGACAACCTTTCGGCAACGACGAAGCTGTGGCATTCAGCATCGAGTGCCGGTTGTAAAGAGAGACCAAAGTGCTGTTTTCAATTGTTAAAAAAAGACCCTTATGGCCAATAGACGCAGCAGGCGTGGTTGTATGCGTTGCTGCTTCATTGGGGGTGTACTTTTTTGTACTCCACCCGCTTATCCAGCAGCGCTCTTTTCTTGAAAGTTGCCGGGGTGAGTTGGCAATCCAAAGTGAAATGTCTTCAAAGCTCAAAGCATCGATGTCAAGGTTGAGAAATCACTTGGGGGCTGTCCAAAAAGAGCTTGGCAGAAGCCGGATCAAGCTCGAGGAAGATTCCCACATTAACCGCCGCATTGCCCAAATAAACGCGTTTCTCAATGATTGCGAACTCCATGTAGATCAAGTGCAAATAGGCCCCGCCCACGAGCAGCGCAACCGTGTAACGACGGACGGCTCGTTGAACGGTGGCGGTTGCGCAACTCGTCAAAAATGTAAGCTGGTACCGCTCACCGTTACCGGAAGAGGGGGATATAAGCAGTGTGTGGCCTTCCTGCACAAGCTGTACCAGGCGTTCCCTGATATAAGTGTGGCTGGCTTTGAGCTACGGGGCAATCCAGCAAGTCCAGAACAATCGGGTACGTTTCGTTTTGAGTTGTTCTGGCTGGCTATCCACCAGGAAAATCAAAAAGCAAAATGACACGAAGTGTCATTGCGAGGGCTTTGGCCCGAAGCAATCTCATTTAGATCGCCACGGTTGCCTTTGGCAACCTCGCGACGCTTTGCGTTTTTGATATTTGATTTTTGATATGCAATTGTCACGACAACAAAAGGTTTATTTAGCTATCCTGGCTGTCACCTGCGGGGGCTTGGTTGTAGATCGCCTTTTCCTGCGCGGCGACCCCGCACCAATTGTTTCTTCGGAAGCGGAAACGATAATCGGTCGGTCTGAACAATTGGTGCGGGGCGGGCCTGATTCAAACTCACCGTCCCCGAGTATGAAGCTGGCCCGCCAGACGTACGGCGGGCTGGCCCAACGGCTGGAAATGCTTTGGCCAGACGAGGGCCTCGATCTGGACGAAGCCAGAGACGCTTTCTCTCTACCGCCAGCTTGGCGGGCTTCGGCTTCTATACAAAATCCAAGGGCTGGGGACAATGCTGCCCTTAGATTCGCAAACAATCATCAGTTGAAGGCTGTGCTCGTAGATGGAAAGATGCGCTATGCTTGGGTCGATAACCACTTACTTATCCTCGGTCAAGAACTTGATGGTTTTAAGCTTGTTGCAGTTGATGAAGATTCTGCCACCTTTTCAGCGGGCAGAAAACAGGTTGTCCTAAAGTTGACCCCGTTAGAAACTCCGTAAATGTGTATAAACCCTTAGAAAAGAAGGCTTCTAACGGGGTTGACGAACGACCGATAACCGGCCCCTGGCCGGAATCTCGAATTTCGAATTTCGAATTTCGAATTTTTATATTTAAGTGAGCCTATTATTTTGACGAATATTATTTTGAGGAACAATTCTCTTATAAGTAGTTATGTCATTGGGGGGGGAGGTACATGAAAATGAAAGACAGAAGAAGTAGCAGGCAGTACGCATTCAGTTTGCTGGAGCTGGTGATTGTGGTTGCGATCATCGCCATCTTAGCTGCAATTGCCATTCCACGCATGAGCCGGGGTTCCAAGGGCGCCGGCGACTCCGCCTTAGCCGCCAATTTAGCGGTGCTTCGCAACGCCATCGACATCTTCGCCGCCGAGCACACTGGCACAAATCCGTCGTTGGCTACTATCACCAACGAGTTGACGCAGTACACTAATGAGGCCCGTGAGACGGCGGCAGCCAAAGACCCCAATCATATTTATGGCCCGTACATTCGTAAGATTCCGCCTCTGCCGGTGGGAGCAAAGAAAGGTAGTACAGGTATAGCGGCCAATGACGATGTCGGTGTGGGATGGCTCTACGATCCGGATACAGGCGCTATCAAAGCGAACTGTGGGGATAGCGAGAAAGACGACGCGGGCAAGCAGTATAACCAATATTAGCGTATAGCGTGCAGCGTACAGCGGAAAGTTTCCCCTGTACGCTAAACGCTAACCGCTGTACGCTGTCTTGTGCGAACAATTCTGAGCCGCTCGCCCCCGACCAGATCGGGGGTTTCGCCAGCGGCTCTTTTGATTTAACGAATTACCAATTGCCAATTACCAATTACCAGTTTTTAAGCGATGTGCCAAAAACCGCATAAACAAATTTCCAATTTCCAATTTCCAATTTCCAATTTGGGATTTAGCCTGCTTGAACTGGTGCTCGTTTTGGCAATAGTGGCTACTTTGGCTGCCATTGCTATACCCAGGTATCAAGGGTCATTAGCTCGTTACAGGGCAGATTTGGCCGCACGCCGAATCGTAGCTGACTTGGCATTAGCCCAGTCAAATGCAAAAGCCGCCAGTTCGTCCCGGAGCGTTGTGTTCTCTGTCAGCGCTAACAATTATCAAATGCCTGACTTGCCTGGGCTTGACGGTGCTTCCGGCAGTTACATCGTCGAGCTGCGAGACTTACCGTATGAAGCTGATCTTATTTCGGCAGATTTTGGGGGTGATCAGCAAGTTACCTTCGACGGATGGGGCATTCCCGATAGCGGCGGCTCAGTGATTTTATCTGTTGGTGCAGAACAAAGAATAGTTTCCCTTGATGCCGAAAGTGGAAAGGCTACGATTCAATGAAAATACGAAATTCGAAACACGAAAAAAGTACAGTGCCTAAAGTGAGCTAAAGTGTCTAAAGTTACAATTTCAATTTTAGGCACTTTAGGCACTTGTAACTTTAGCTCACTTATTTTGTTTCGAAATTCGAAATTCGAAATTCGAAATTGTAATCGAATGGCCTGCGAGGCCTCTGCGGTAAAGAGCCGTTTTCAGAGCGCCCAGCCGAACGGCGTGACACTTGTCGAGCTGCTCGTCAGCATAGCAATCACCACGGTGTTAATGCTTGCAATTGGCTCTGCAATGCTGATTGCTACGCAGGCAATGCCGAATGTTAACGGGCCAGCTAACCAAATCATCGTCGCAAGCGAGGTAGCAGAACAGCTCGCAATGGAACTGCAACATGCGGAATCTATTAACAGCCGTTCGGCGACTATGATCGAGTTTACCGTGGCTGATCGCGATGCGGATCAGGTCCCTGAGACAATCCACTACGAATGGTCTGGCACGCAGGGGGATCCACTGACCAGACGATACAACGTGGGAAGCGTCAGCGAAGTTCTGGATTCAGTGCGCCAGTTCAATCTTTCATATAACCTTGAAACCATCCAGGGGAAAAATTACCTCAGAATAGTAGATATCAAGCTAAGGGCGGGGAACGATCAGCAGTCAGCCGTGTACACAGCCACCGAGACTCTCAATAGACCAGAGGTAACGCCATGAAAAGCACGAAATATGAAATAGGAAACTATGAAAAGCACGAAGCACGAAACAAAATAAGTGAGCTAAAGTTTGAAGTGTCTAAAGTGCCTAAAATTGAAATTGTAACTTTAGCTCACTTTAGACACTTTAGCTCACTTTAGGCACTGTACTTTTTTCGGATTTCGAATTTCTCGTGACGATGGCCAAAAGAGAAGATTTCCAACGGGATTTAGCCTTGCCCCCGATCAAGTCGGGGGTTGCCAATTGAAAATTGAAAATCGAAAATCGGAAATCGGCAATTCAATTGGTCTCGGCATAGGCTCGCCGAGCCGGAGCGGGACAGCCCACTCCACCCTACAACATAAACTCAGATGGAATTTTAGTCCTTAGAGGACAACTATGTGTAGATTTTTCTTGAGGGCAACGCCCTTAATTTGGTATAAATATAAGCGTTAAAGACTGCATATACTGTGAATTGGTTAAATGGTAATTGGTAATTGGTAATTGGTAATTGGTGATTGGTAATTGGTGATTGGTAATTGGTAATTACCATTTACCAGTTTCCAGTTACCATTTACCAGTTTCCAGTTACCATTTACCAATCGCCGAAGGCGACCAGTTACCAATGTTGTACAAAGGAGGACTATTATGTGGTGGAGGAAATTGATTTCTGCGATTTCCGTTGTTTTGGCGCTGAATTTAGCGTCTAAAACTTACGGCATAGGGATAGGAGATTTTGAAAACAGTATGGACGGATGGAGCTTTTACTATCCCAACGATCCCAATATCTCGACAAGCTTTAGCGCAACCGGGGCTACATTAAACCAGAACAGCCTAAGGATACAAGCAATTAGCGGCTATCGACAAGCTATCGCGTTCAACCTGATAGCGAACAACATGGTTGATGAATTCAGGAAAAACCTAAAGGTCTCGGCAGACATCACTCGGCTGGTCTCTGAGTGGACTGTTGTTGGAAGCGAGTATTGCGAATTCTTTCTGGTTGTCAGTGCAGGTAGCTCGGCAGCGGGTAAAGAATGGGACCTATGGGAGCAGTTGACCCAGAACGCAGGCTGGGCCCTTGCTGGCCAGATTGAAACGGTTAAATTCACCTATGACTACTCTTTAACACTGCCCCAGATCGATTTTGACAACCTCACATATTTGCAGCTTGTCTTTTGCACGAATTGGGGTGGATACAGCCCTGGCGGCGTTTATTATCTTGATAATGTGCAAATGTTTGGCGGCGGGGCGGCTTACGCTCCGAATCCGCAAGACGGTGGAAGAGATGTGCCGGTTAAGACAGCTCTTGGCTGGATTCCGGGTGTGTATGCCGACAAACACGATGTGTATTTCGGCACTAATTTTAACGATGTAAACGATGCCAGCAGAACCAACGACCCCAACGGTGTTCTCGCTAGTTTTAACCAGGACGCTAATAGTTTCGATCCCGGCTCTCTCCAAGTCGGCCAAACTTACTATTGGCGTGTCGATGAGGTTAACGACATTATTATCTGGAAAGGCGATGTCTGGAGATTTACCACTGCGTATCTCGAAGGTGGCTATGTGTTAGGTGACTGGGAAGACAGTATGGACGGATGGTTCATTTGGACGAGAACTCGTGCTACGTCAAGTTACAGCACTACCGGGGCCACATTGAACAATAAGAGCCTCAGGCTGGACATTCCGACCGGCTGGGACTGGGTTTTACAGCTTAATCTCAATGCTGAGCAGCTTGAAGCCCTTAAGGCTAACGACCTGTTTGCGTTGGACGTGACGTGGGTCAATTCCGAATGGCAAGGGCATTCCTGGGCCAACGTCGAAGGAATTGCTATCAATTCCGCTGGGTTTAATTGGGCATGGCAGCAGATAACTCAACCTATCGGCGATACGAGCAATCCTGCTGCTCCTGGTCAATGGAATCCGAGTTTCACAGATGATACCAGGACGATTACCTGGGACTACTCTGTTATTCCTGTTGCTAACATTCCCGCCGGTGCGGCGACGCAATTTATTATCGCCACGGGTCATGATGCAACTATTGGCCCTGGGATTTTTTACTTCGACAACGCGCGATTTCTCAAAAGTGGACTCGCCTCTAATCCGCACCCTGCTAATCGGGCAACGGGTGTGAGGAGGGAGCCTACTCTTAGCTGGACGCCGGGCAGGAATACTGATACACACGATGTTTATTTCGGCACCAACTTTAATGATGTAAGCGACGTCAACACAGTCAACTTGGCCGGCTACCCGAACGTCACCTTCACAAATATTGATGTCAATAGCTTTAAACCCAGAACCCTCGAATTCAGCACAACCTACTACTGGCGGGTTGATGAGGTCAGTGTTACCCAACCCGACGATCTGCGGAAAGGACACGTCTGGAGTTTTACTACAGGAAATTTCCTTGTCGTAGATGACTTTGAAGACTATAACGACACAAGCAACAGGATATTCGATACATGGGTGGACTATGCTGTGAATAATACCGGCATGACCGTGGGGCACCTTGAGCCGCCATTTGCTGAAAGGCGGATAGTTCATAGTGACTATCAATCCATGTATATGCGATATGACAACGATGGTACGGTGAACGAGGGTACCAGCTACCAGCAGAGCGGGACACTGTTGTATTCGCAAGCCCAGCGCCAATGGACCGACCCTCAGGATTGGACAAGGCAAGGTGTTAGGTCGTTGGCGCTGTGGTTCAAAGGTATACCTGCATCTGTCGGCAGCTTCAGAGCTAATCCGCCGATTTATATAATGACTGCCGCCGGCGCGGATATATGGGGTACGTCCGACCAGTTCCACTTTGCCTACAAACGGTTCTCCGGCGTAGGGAGCATAACGGCAAAGGTGCTCAGCGTCAGTAACACCGACCCATGGGCCAAGGCGGGCGTGATGATTCGCGAGACACTGGCTGCAAACGCTACACACGTTATGGTAGTTGTAACGCCCGGTAGCGGAGTTTCCTTGCAGAACCGTTCCACTACAGGTGGCGTCTCCGAGGAAGTTACAGTAGCCGGGGTAAGAGCTCCACAATGGGTGAGGTTGACCCGCAGCGGCAATACATTTACAGGTGAGTATTCAGCCAACGGAATTGTCTGGAAGCCGGTAGGCTCGGTGACTATTCCTATGCTTGCGGATGTGTACATTGGCTTATGCCTGACCAGCCATAACGTTAATACAATGGGCACAGCTAATTTCTCTAATGTTACTATTAACGGCACGGCTGCCGGCGATTGGTTATCTTCGGATATTGGCATAGAAAGTAACATTGCAGAGCCAATGTATGTAGTTCTGCAGGATAGCGCCGGCAATGGTACGGTGGTCAAACATCCAGACCCGGCAGCATCAGCCATAGGAAGCTGGACAGAGTGGAGCATTCCGCTAACAGACTTTACCGGCGTGAATCTCCAGACTGTCAAGAAGATGATTATAGGCGTCGGCGATAGGACAAATACTGCCCCTGGCGGTTCAGGTACGCTGTACATTGATGATATCAGGCTGTATCTTCCATAACCAGAACCGGCGGGGCCTGAGCGGCCTTTTTTCTTGTTTTTTTCAATATATTCGGTTTTCGCATAGCAGGAGTATGAAAAGCACGTTCTTGTGTAATTTTTCTATTGACCTCAAAATATCTAATATGGTATAAATTACGATGTAGGAATCCGTAGATTTTTGTTTCCTGGGCACAAATTACACGGTGGATACCGGCTATCGGCTCAAGTGAGTCCGCAGAAGTGAGTAATGCTTGTATCGTATGGAGGGAAGGAGTTAATTTTTTAATGAGAAGCCGGATTGGGCTTTTGAAGGAAGGAGGTAGAAAAAATCCAGAATCTTGACTGTCGTCAGACAAGTTTTGAATTTAGCCTGCTGCGCTAAGTGCGTAGCACGGCGAGAATGAAGAATTCTTTATTCTCAACTCTTCATTCTCAATTTTGCTTTGGTGTGTTGCCAAAGCACTTTGGCTGTTGGTTTAACTTTTATGAAGGAGAAATATTATGTGTAGGAAGTTAATTTGTTTATCGTCCTTAGTTTTGTTGCTCAGTCTGGCAAGTACGACTTACGCCGATTTTGTGATCGGCAACTGGGAACAGAACATGGACGGCTGGAAGGCAGCATGGGAGGGAGCACCAACATTTAGCTACAGCAACATCGGAGCCACGTTGGGTAGCTGGAGTCTCGGCGTCAATACCGGCGGCTCCGGCTACTGGATTCTTCAGCGGGACGGGCTGTTGAATCTGACCGGCGCGAAGTTTGCAGTTGATGTGACATGGATCGCTTCGGAATGGCCGGCAGGCTCCTGGTCCCAGCTTGATAAGCTGGCCGTAAACAGCAATCTCGGCTGGAGGGAGTTTCAACCACCCACAGTAATAGACAGGACCACAGGCCTGCCGGCTGCACAAAGAGACTGGGGTCCTTGGGCGGGTGATGTGTACAGGACCTATATCTATGACCTTTCGGGTGCCGACTGGACAGGCGAAATCACCTGGATGCAGATAATTTTAGCCATTCAGAGTAATTCCGCACAAGGGATTATTCACCTCGACAATGCGAAATTGGTCGGCGTTCCAGCTACGATTACTGTGGCAGCAGGTGGAGACATTGCGGCGGCAAACGCGACCGCTCAGGCTGGAGATACCATCGAGATCGCCGCGGGTACGTTTTATTTAACATCCCAGATCGCGATAAAATCCGGTGTAACCTATCGTGGTGCCGGCCCGGGGCTGACCATTATTGATGGTAATAACGTCACGCGCGCTTTTGTCGCGTGGGGCGACCGCTTCTTCAACGAAGACACCGGAAACCCCAATAATTCAGGTCCGAAGGACTGGGTTCTCGAAGGTATAACTATCCAGAACTGTGTTGCGGATACTAACGACCGGTTCTCCTACACATCAGCCGCGTTTAATTTGAAGACCAATTTTGCCACGCGCGACACTAATGCCAGCGGCGGCCTCGACCCTAACGAAGCAAATACCCAGGTTGACGGTATTCGTCTTCCAGGCCCAGACGGGACCGAGGGAACCGCCGATGATGACATCCACCGTTTCGCGCATATCGATACCGACAGCAGTGGTCAGATTAGCATGGCAGAGCTGGACGCACAATTACTATTACGCGAAGATGAATTTGGCAGCGAGTCTGGCGACGGCGGCGCAATCACCATCGCCAATGAGGCGGTAGGTACCATTAAGAACTGCGAGTTCCTGAACAATCATACTCCTGCTGAGGGCGATGGAGATGACGGAGGCGCTGTCAACATTACCGGCCTGTCGGTTGTTACCATCAACGACTGTCTGTTTAACGGCAACTATGCCTGTTCTGCAAATTCCGTTGCAATAACAGGTTCTGACGGCGACGGTGGTCATATCAAGGTGCAAGGCGGCTCGGCGTCGGCCATAACGCCTGGCACAACATTAATCGCAAACCGTTGTATTTTCAAGAATGGCAATGCATCCGACGATGGTGGCGCGATTGAAGTATCCTCTACTGGCAACGTTGTTCGCCTCGATAGCTGCAAGTTCGAAGGCAATACATCCTGGGACAACGGCAACGTATTACGGTTTGGAAGTAACACGCAAAATGGAGCCACCGTCACGAACTGCATTTTCGTGAACAACATCACAAAAGCTGATGGCGGTCCCGACCGGATGATTGAGGCCAAACGCAACAGCAAGTTTATCAACTGCACATTCGTGGGCAATAACCAGTTCGATGAGGACATAATCTACAACAATGCCAACACCGCCGACACAGACGGTGACGGCGTTGATGACGAGATGACGGATACGACGCAGGTTGTCAACTGCATCTTCGTCAACAACATCATAGGCGATGGCGACCATGTTCTGGGCAGCCGCAACGCCAATTTCTCGATCGCGGCGACGAATTGCCTGTTCTTCGGCAACAAACGCCAAAACGGTAGTGCGGGACCCAACTGCCAACGCATAGAAACGGGCAGCGTTAATGCCAACCCGCTGTTGGATGCTAATTACGTTCCAGGTGCAGGTTCACCGGCCATCGATGCAGGTGTGGACCCAGCTATTGTCGGTGTGACTCTAACGACCGACTTTAACGGTGCCCCGCGTCCACAAGGCGCTGCCTATGACATCGGTGCGTTCGAAGCCCCGTAGTGATATGAAATGAGAGGCCATCACCCCCGACTTGATCGGGGGCCAGAAAAGAGGTAAAAGAGGGGTTAGGCCGGCATGCCGGCCCAACCCCTCTAAGCTTGTTTGGACCTTGCAAGAACTCCAGAACAGCCAAGAATTCAGATTATGCGTGAAGCGTCGTTCGTGACGCGTGAGCCGGCTGTTGCCAAGCGGAATCTCGTTATCAAATTTGGCGGCGGGTATCGCGTAGCGAAAGTCGTGTATGACTCGCGCGCGGCCGGACCGGCAAACGCTCTCTTTCAGTCGAGCTTCAAGCTGGCCCTCGGGTACAGCGGCTGGGGTGACCAGAAGTTGTGGAATCCCATCGCGATCCAAGATGGATTGCATGAAGGCGGCCTCTTTACCTTCTACCCCAATATCCCTGCGCGGTACTTCAAAGTGTATGATACAAGCACCGTCACCGCTGAAGGAGAGCAAATCGCAGATACCTGGTTTGTGAATCTTAAGGGTATCCATATCTACGCCGTCTCAGACCCCAGCCGCAAGCAGCGCGGCGCAAACGCTTATGGCGAACAGACCGACGAACGCGGTCAGTTCGTCGGGACGGCGGATTTGCTCGACTGACGATCGGAAATGACCTTCTGCCGTTTGGCAACTGCCCTCCGTTCCGTCCAGCGCTGGGGGGTATCTAAGTATCCAGTCATAGGCGATTGACTTGGCAAGGGTTAATTCTCGCCCGCCAGACGTACGGCTGGCAAGGTTTGACTAACTCTTATTAGTTTTTATACTGTACGGGTGATTGTTTGGTATAATGATACACCGATGAAAGAATTTGTCGAAGGAAGTTCGTAGGGTGTGCTCTCAGGCTCGGCGTAGGCCTTCGCCGAAGCAGGCCGCACACCGAAAAAGAGGGACCCCGCTTTGCGGGAACCCAAAGGGTGGGCACTCGTCTCGGCGAAGTGCCGAGCCGTAGCCGGACAGCCCACCCTGCAACAATGAACTATGAACAATCAACAATGCAATATACTGCGGATAATATTAAAGTTGTGCCCGGCGTTTTTCAAGACGACCCGGATTTGATTTTGTCCATAACGCCACAGCAGGCGGGTTGGCAATATATTTCCTTTCAGGTCAGACGACTTGGGGATAATCAGAGCTGGTCATTTGCGACCGGTGAGAATGAGCTGGTTATAGTGAATTTTAGCGGCCGCTATACCGTTCGTTCGAATCGGGGTCAGTGGTCAGGGATCGGCACACGTAAGGATGTTTTTAAAGGTGCGGCCCACGCATTGTATCTGCCACGGCACAGCAACTTCACTATCACAGCCCAGCAGAGCGGTGAGTATGCCGTAGCCTGGGTGCCGACCGATCAGGATCATCAACCGTTGCTGATTAAGCCTGAGGATGTAGCGATTTCGATACGGGGAGGTGACAACGTTAGTCGTCAGATCAATGACTTGCTGCCTCCGGGGGCGCCGGTTCACCGGCTGGTGCTTGTTGAGGTTTATACTCCCAGCGGCAACTGGAGTAGTTTCCCGCCTCATAAGCATGATGTCCACCTAAAAGATAAGCAGGGTAATCTGCTCCAAGCTGATCTGGAAGAAGTATATTTTTATAAAATTGACAAGCCTGATGGTTATGCCTATCAGCGGGTGTATACCGATGAAACATCACCGCTTCATAAGGCAGGTTATCCCATTGACGCCTTGGTTCGGGTGGAAAATAACTGTGCTGTTCTGGTGCCGGAAGGTTATCATCCCGTGGTCAGTGCCCCCGGATATACAACTTACTATTTGAATGTATTAGCAGGCAGCGCCCAGACGCTCGCCAGTTGCGATGATCCGAAATACAGCTGGGTTAAAGATACTTACAAGCAAAAAGACAATCGGCTTCCGTTATATAAATCCAGAATCCAGTATCCAGAATCCAGAATAGGAGTATTGTATGAGTGAAGCTGAACGGATATACGACACGCTTCATATGGGGCGGTCATCAATCGATCTTTACAGTAATGATATTGGTGCAGCGTTTGTGGATATTACCAGCTTTGCGGCGTATGTTGGAGGTTCGCCGACAAATATCAGCGTGGGAGGGCGAAGGCTGGGGCTAAAGACCGCTTTATTGACAGGTCTTGGCCAAGACCCAGTAGGGGATTTTATCCTGAAATTTCTGCAAAAAGAGGGAGTGGAGACGCGATTTATCTGTCGTAAGCCCGGCAAACGGTCCAGCGCCGTGGTTCTGGGTATAGAACCACCAGATAGTTTTCCTCTGGTTTATTATCGTGATAATTGTGCTGATATTGAATTGACGATAGATGATGTTCGCAACGCGCCGGTTTCTGGAAGCAAGGTATTTCAGTTTGCCGGCACAAATTTGTCTGGCGAGCCCAGCCGCAGTGCGACATTATTCGCCGCTGAGCTGGCCCATCAAGCGGGGACAAAAGTCATCCTTGATATAGATTTTCGTCCTGATCAGTGGCATGACCCGAGAGCGTTTGGCGTGGCGATACGTTCAGCGCTTCGATTGGCAGATATTGTGATTGGAACTGAAGATGAGATAAATGCCGCCATGTTAACAGATGTCAGTCATATTGAACTTACAGATTCGGTTTCAGATACCCAGGTTCGGGGAGATGTGGACCGGGCGATTGGTAACATGCTTTCGATGGGGCCGGCAGCACTATTACAAAAAAAGGGTCGTCAGGGTGCTTGTGTTCATCTGGTGGATAAACACGGTAAAATCGAGCAAATCGATGTGCCGGGATTCCCGGTAGAAGTGACAAATATTCTGGGGGCGGGAGATGCCTTTGCTGCTGGATTTCTTTATGGGTATGTAAAAGGTTGGACGTGGTACAAGTCCGCACGTATGGGTAATGCCTGTGGGGCGATTGTTGTTACCAAACATGGTTGTGCCAATTTTATGCCGACCTATAAAGAGGTAATGGCCTTTGTTGAGGATTATGGTGGACTTGAATAGCGTATGTACGTATATACGTATATACGTATGTACGTTTTAAGTTTCCTTTTGGAGGTCTTGACATGAGTGCTAAAACTGTTCGTTTAACGATGGCACAGGCGTTGATTAAGTACCTAATCAACCAGTTGGTTGTGCGTGATGGCACGGAACAACCTTTTTTTGCGGGGTGCTTTGGTATTTTTGGTCACGGCTGTGTGGCCGGGGTAGGGCAGGCGTTGCAGCAGTATCCACAGTTTCGCTATTACCAGACCCGTAACGAGCAGGCGATGGTGCATACATCGGCTGCTTATGCCAAGATGAAAAATCGAATGCAGACGTTTGCATGTCTTTCATCAATTGGGCCGGGAGCGACAAATATGATTACTGGAGCAGCGGTAGCGACCACTAATCATCTTCCGGTGCTGCTGCTGCCCGGCGATATATTCGCGCGTCGCAACGTAGCGCCGGTTCTGCAGCAGCTGGAATCGCAAACCTCCCAGGATATATCAGTCAATGACTGTTTCAAACCGGTGAGCCGTTACTGGGATCGCATCAACCGAGCGGACCAGATATTAACGGCAGCCCCTGAGGCTATGCGCGTGCTGACAAGCCCCGCTGACACGGGAGCCGTAACTCTTTCGCTTCCGCAGGATACTCAGACGGAGGCATACGATTATCCGGCTGAATTTTTTAATAAACGCATCTGGAGCATCCCACGTAATCGGGCGGATTGCACAGCCCTGGCAGAAGCGGCCCGTTGGATACGTGATTCCAAGAGACCATTGATTATCGCCGGAGGTGGGGTTATTTACAGCAGTGCAGAAGACGCTCTGACGCAGTTTGTCCAGATGTCGGGTATTCCGGTAGCTGAAACGATGGCAGGGGTAGGCAGTTTGCTTTATGACAATAAGCTCAATCTCGGGGCGATAGGTGTGACAGGAAACTTTGCCGCAAACCGTATAGCACGCCAGGCGGACCTGGTTATTGGTATTGGAACACGCTATAGCGATTTTACCTCAGCAAGCAAAACTGCTTTTGGGAATCCTGATGTTCGTTTCGTCAACATTAACGTCGCCCAGTTTGATGCGTACAAGCATGCCGCCTTGCCATTGGTGGCCGATGCGCGTGTGACCCTTGAGGAGCTGTCTGAAATGGGAGAGCTTTCAGGTTACCATGTCGGGCAGGACTATCAGCAAAAGGCCCAAGAGCTGCATGACCAATGGGAAAAAGAGGTGGATAGAATTTATGCGATTCGTAATCAGCCTCTGCCAAGTCAGGGCGAATTAATCGGCGTGGTCAACGAACTATCGGAACCTGACGCGGTAGTGATAAATGCGGCAGGTAGTATGCCCGGCGACCTGCACAAGTTGTGGCGCAGCCGACATTCGAAGAATTTCCATCTTGAATATGGATATAGCTGCATGGGTTATGAGATTGCCGGCGGCCTGGGAGTCAAAATGGCAGCCCCTTCGCGCGAGGTGATTGTTATGGTCGGCGACGGCAGCTACCTGATGCTGTGCAATGAAATTGTCACCTCCATACAGGAAGGATATAAACTTACCATTGTTCTGATGGATAACCAGGGCTTTAACAGTATCGGCGGGCTCAGCCGTTCGCTGGGCCAAGAAGGGTTTGGCACACGTTATGGTTATCGGCGAGGGGGCAAACTCCCTGATGATAGTGAATCGTGGATAGTGGATAGTGAATCGAGCCACGAATCACGAGCCACGAGCCACCAATTACCGGTAAATCTTGCCATGAATGCTCGTGGATTGGGTGCGATTGTTTTCGAGTGCAAGACATATGATGATTTTGTTGGAGCCTTTCGGCAGTCGAAGAAAACCGATCGGACTACGGTGATTTATATCCGCAATGATCGTTATGTAGGCGTGCCAAGTTATGAAAGCTGGTGGGATGTGCCGGTGGCTGAAGTAAGCGAGATGCCCGGCGTCCGAGCGGCACGCAAGAAATGGGAACAAAATAGAAAACTGGAGCGATTTTACTTCTAATTGGAGATTGGTAATTGGTGATTGGTGAATAGGTTATCAGAGTATCAGGTTATCAGGTAGTGGTTATCAGGCTAACAGGGCATCAGGTTAATCTTTTTTATCTGATATTCTGATGTCCTGATATCCTGCATCCTGATGTCCTGATATCCGGGTATCCTCTAACCAGTTACCAGTTTCCAGTTACCAGCTAAAAACCATGGCAATGACTATTGGTAAACCCGGTGAGACAAAGCCCTCGTGTGGCAAAGCCTCTTTCGGCAGAGTTTTCTCACTGGGTAAATGGCGGAGGTTGCAGCAGACGGCAGGAGCCAGCGGTACTTTTACCGTATTGGCCATCGATCACCGTGGTCCGCTTCGCCGAACGCTATCAAAAGAATCATCCCAAGGCAGCACAGATGAAGCGCTAACCGCTCTTAAAAAAGATATTGTGCGGCACCTGGCACCGGCGACAACCGCAGTCCTATTGGACCCGCAAACATCTGCCGGGCAATGTGTAGCCGATGGCTCGATGCCCGCTGATAAGGGATTGATTGTTGCTTTGGATACCGGCTCGACGGGCGACCCATTAAATCTTTCGACAGGCCTGGTTGCGAACTGGTCGGTTGAAAAGACTGTTCGTATGGGGGCGTCAGGCGTGAAAATGTTGCTTTACTATCATCCGGATGCTCCGGAGGCTGGGCAGCGCGAGGCGCTTGTTGCGAAGGTAGCTGCGGATTGCACACAATATGACATTCCTTTTTTTCTTGAGCCTTTATCGTGCGCTCCCCTCGGCTTGGGACCCCGCTCTGATGGCTGCGGGTCGCTGCCTCCCGAACAAAAACGTAAGGTGGTAATTGAAACTGCGCGACGTTTAGCTCCATTGGGTGTTGATATTCTCAAAGCGGAATTTCCTGTGGATGAAAGTCGCCAGCCGGATGAAAATATCTGGCGTGATGCATGTGAGGAGCTGTCACATGCAAGTGCCGTTCCCTGGGTATTATTGTCCGGCGGTGTTTCTTATGATATTTTTTTGAAGCAGGTGCGCGTTGCCTGTGAGGCCGGAGCCAGTGGCGTGGTGGCAGGACGAGCTGTCTGGAAAGAGGCGGTGACGCTGAATTCCCTTGTGCGAAACAATTTTCTTGGAAGCATCGGCTTGCAGCGAATGCGACGATTACGAGCGCTTTGTGAGGCGTTGGGTCGGCCTATAACCGAAGTTTACCAAGCTCCGCAGATAAGTTATGATTGGTTTAAATGAGCTAAAGTGCCTAAAATGAGCTAAAGTGCCTAAAGTGAGCTAACGATTTAGGTTATCAGGGTATCAGATTACCAGGTAGTGGGTATCAGGTTATCAGGACATCAGGTTTTTCCCTGATACTCTGATCTCCTGGTACCCTGCATCCTGATTTCCTGATATTCTGATATCCATATTTTAGGCACTTTAGGCACTCTAAACTTTAGCTCACTTGGTAAAAACGTTCCGTGATTATCTTATCTTCGGTAAAGAAGTTTATTATCGCTTTGCCCTGGGCCTTGATGTCGGAAAATAGAGACCCCTTCATCCCGCCAAACGGAAGCTGGGCTACGGGGGCGGGAATGCCGACGTTCACACCTATCATTCCACACTCAACCTCGAGCTTAAATCTGCGAGCGAAGTAGCCATTTTGTGTATAAATCGAGGCACCGTTTCCGTACTGATGGTCGTTTATAATCCTTATCGCCTCATCGAGCGTTTGGGCTTTGAGGATTACAACGACTGGGCCAAAGATTTCAGTATTGTGAATTTTCATGCCGGGCTTGACATCGACAAAGACGGTTGGTCCGATGAAATAGCCCTTTTCGCAGCCTGGTACAACAATGTCACGTCCATCCAGAGCAAGTGTCGCTCCTTCACTCGCGCCGACTGCGATCATTTCAAGAATGAACTCTTTGGCTTTTGCTGATATGACCGGGCCCATCACCATTGGCTCATCGGCCAGCTTTGGATCAAGAGGATTTGCTACAATTATTTCTTGTGCAGCTTCAATAAACTTCTCGCAGATAATCTTATACATTTGGTCGCCTACGGGAACGATTGCCGAGGCTGCCATACATCTCTGGCCCGCACAGCCGAAACAGGACGTGACCATATTGCGGATCACCTGGTCCACTTTGGCATCGGGCATAACTACCAGATGATTCTTGGCTGAACCCATGGCCTGGAAACGCTTGTTGGCCTGGGCACATTTTTGAGCAATAATCTTGCACGTTGCGCTTCTACCTACGATCGAGACGCCTTTAACTTTTGGGTGCGAAAGAAATGCCTCGGCGACCACGCGGTCTCCGTTGACAAGGTTAAATACGCCTGCAGGTAAGCCTATCCGGTCGATAAGCTCCGTAATCAACTGCATCGTCAAAGGCACCTGTTCTGAAGCCTTAACCACGTACGTATTACCTGTCGCCAAGGCGTAAGGAAAGAACCAAAACGGCACCATTGCTGGAAAGTTGAACGGTGCTATCATTGTAAAAACACCTAACGGTAGTCGCAGTACCTGTCCGTCAATACCGTAGGAGCATTCCGTAAGGATGTCGCCCATCGCAAGTGTGGGCATCCCACAGGCAACCTCACAATTCTCTATAGCACGTTTGAGCTCTGCCCTGGCATCTGGTAGCGATTTGCCCATTTCCTCAACTAATGTTCGGGCTATTTTTTCTTCGTTTTGTCCTAAGAGCCTGACTAACTCGTAGAGCGGTTTTACGCGTCTTACAACCGGTGTGTTGCTCCAGCTCTTGTAGGCCGCGGCGGCTGCCTCGATTGCGCGATTGGCTTCTTCTTTGGTTGACAGCGGCGTCCTGGCTATCACCTGGCCAGTACTGGGATTTTCTACATCAAGATAAGATGCTCCGCCGTCAGGCGTCCTGCGGACTTGCGCTTCGACCCATCGGCCGTTGATGTAATTTTTTACAATCTTGGCAGGCATTTCTTTCCTTTCAGTTAATTAGTTGATTAGTGAATTAGCGAATTAGTTACCAATTAACTAATCAACTCTTTGACTTCTGCCTTGGAGCGCGCCAATTGATCAACCGCAACCGCTACGATAATTATTGCGCCAATTACTATCAGTTGAACATTAGTGGAGATGCCCAATAGCGTACATCCGTTTCGCAAAAAGCTTATTAAAAGTGTTCCTATCAGTGTACCGATTATTGTCCCTCTACCGCCGGACAGGCTCGCGCCGCCGATAACTACAGCGGCAATTATGTCCAGCTCCAAGGTGATACCGGCTGTCGGTTGCGCTGAGACAGCTCGAGAGGTGGTGATCATTGCGGCTATCCCCACAACCAAACCAGTTAGAGCATAAATGCGTATCAAATAAGCATCCACATTCACGCCTGCATGAAACGCCGCCACTCTATTTGACCCGATAGCATAAGTATAGCGCCCCAACCGACTGTATCTTAACAGCAAACCTGCAAGGGTAATAATAATAGCAAAAATCAAAACAGAAATGGGGATCCCTAAAACAACTCCCTCATTAAGGTACTTGTAATGTGAAATATTATAAGGTTTTCCGGCGTTCATAACATAAGAAATCCCGCGAAAAGTACTCATGGTGCCTAAGGTCACAATAAAGGGAGGCAGCGCCAGCTTGGTAATGAGCACGCCGTTGAGTGTACCACAAGCAAGCCCCGTAACGATCCCAACAAAGGTACCGAAAACAAGGACGGCTCCTTGTGGATTGGCCCCACCGATTACGATCATCACCCAGGCACCGACCATACCAGCCAGGGCCATCATTGAGCCTACAGATAGATCGATTCCGCCGGAAATGATAATCGCTGTCATTCCCACCGCTATAATGCCATTGACACTTGAGCGACGCAGGACATTGAGAAAATTATCCGTTGTTAGGAACGTATCTGGCTTCAGGGCGCAGAGTATACAGATCATCAATATTAGACTACCAAAAGGCAGCAACTGCCTTACCAATTTACCCCGCACCAAATTGGTGATTGGTAATTGGTGATTGGTAATTGGTAATTGGTAATTACCAGTTACCATTTTCCAGTTACCATTTAACCAGTTACCAGTTACCATTTTCCAGTTCCCATTTACCAGTTACCAATGTCATCCGGCGGCCTCGACTGCTGCCAAATGCATGACTTGTTCGGCAGTGGTTTTTTTAGGATTTACATCTGCCACTAATCGTCCCCGGCGCAAAACTAAGATTCTCTCGCAAATACCGAGCAACTCTGGTAATTCAGATGATATAAATAATATCGCTTTGCCTTCTGCCGCCAGTTCGCGAAGAACCGAGTAGATTTCCCTTTTCGCTCCGACATCTATACCACGCGTAGGTTCGTCAAAAATCATGAACTTTGACTGGGCGAGTAACCAGCGGGCAATAAGGATTTTCTGTTGATTCCCGCCGGAAAGGGACGCTGCCGGTGCTTGTGGTCCCGACCATTTGATGGAAAGCCGACTTGCAATATTTGTCACGATTTTGTTTTCCCGGCCAGGTTTAATGATGTTCTTCATACCTATTGCGACCAGCCCCCGCCTTCGCGGGGGTAGCCCCTGCGAAAGCAGGGGCAAGGTTACATTCCAGCTGCAAGGAAGTTCCAAGCATAATCCGGTGCGCTTGCGGTCTTCGGTTAAAAATGCAATATCGTTGGCTATGGCATCAGTCGGCGAGTTTATCTGTAACTTTCGTCCGTCAAGCTCGATAGTACCAGAAGTTTTTCTATCGATACCAAATAGCGCCCGAGCGACTTGAGTCCGTCCAGCACCGACCAGTCCTGCCATTCCCACAATTTCACCCGCTCGAATATCGAAAGAAATATCCTCTACGGCATTTTCCGAGCTGAGGTTTCGAACCCTAACACGAATTCCGGGGCACGAGGCCCGAGGCACTCCGGTAGGGAAGAAATCCTTCAACTCTCTTCCCACCATGTAGTGGACAATCTTGGGAATATCCAGTTCCGACATTGGTCCTGTATGAACCATCCGGCCGTCCCGCAACACACTAACATCATCCGCCAATCCCACAATTTCTTCCAGCCGATGGGAAATATAGATGATGGAAAGCCTCTGCTCGCGTAGAGCTCGAACTGCCTCGAAAAGCATTGCTGCTTCACTTTCAGATAGAGCCGATGTTGGCTCATCCATAACAATTATGGATGCGTTGCGCATCAAGGCTTTGAGGATCTCGACAATCTGGCAAGCTCCCATGGGAAGGTCCTCTACGACGGCCATCGGATCAATTTTAAAGTTAAAATTCTGCGCTAGTTTAGTCGTCTGGGCTATCATCTTTTTATGGTCGATTATGAAAGGTAGCCCGCCAAAGGCGGGTTCCATTCCCAGGAACACATTTTCTGCCACTGTTAAATGTTCCGCCAGGTCCAGCTCCTGATAGATCATCGATATCCCGGCTGATAGAGCTTCGCCTGGTTTAGAGAATATCTGCGGCTTGCCATTGATTTCAATCGATCCGCCGTCGGGCTGATATACGCCTGCCAGGATTTTCATTAACGTTGATTTGCCGGCCCCGTTTTCACCCACCAGTGCGTGGACTGTACCCCGGCGGATGGTTATGCTGACCTCGCAAAGTGCCTGCACAGGTCCAAACCGTTTAGAAATTTCCCTCATACGCAAGGCAATTTCTGTACCTGTCTTTTGTCTTCTGTCTTCTGTCTTCTGTTTTCTGTTCTCTATCATTGCAGGCTAAGTAAAGCCTTGATCTTAGGCTCCTCTAAGCGTTCTATAGTTACCAGTTCAACACCTGTATCTATTAATTTGGGGACTTGGTTACCTTTGATTTTGTCAACCAGGGTCTTGACTCCTATGTATCCCATTTTGTAAGGATCCTGCACCACCAACGAGTCAATCACTCCCGAGCGGAGCTTATCGATGAGCGTCTCTTCTGCATCGAAACCAATCATCTTTACCCTGCCGGTTCGACCCTGACTCTGCAGCGCCTGTGCCGACCCCACAGAAGTGCCCGCGTTACAAGCAAAAAGACCATCGAGCTCTGCGTGCTTGGTCAGCAGGTCTTCGGCTGCTTGTAACGCCGTCTCCACAGTGGCCATTCCGTATTTCGTGTCCACGATTTCAATACCAGGAAATTCTTTCTCGATGGTATCAATGAAGCCATTTTCCCGATTGGTGGTCGAGCCCGAACCGGGCATAAACTTCACCACGATTACCTTACCTTTTCCGTCGAGAATCTTTCCCATCCGCCGGGCTGCAATTACACCACCTTGATAGTTATTCGTAGCCGCAAACGAAACATACTTATCCGTATTGATTTCCGAGTCGATAATTACGCAGGGTATGTTCTTGGCGAACATTTCTTCCACCTTGGGTATCAGGGCATTACTATCATTGGGCGCTAGAACAATACCCGCAACTCGCAGAGCAATAAAATCTTCGACTATTTGTATTTGCCTTTCCCGATCGCTCTCAAGTTCTGGACCGTTCCAGGAAATTTCATAGCCCAATTCCACACCTGCCTTTTTCGCCCCGGCACGGACTGACTCCCAGAAAATCGATGATGTCCCTTTAGGAATCACAGCGATACGACGTTCATCATGGCCGCCACCTTTGCGGACGGTTCCAATTATGATAAAAATAGCTGCTATCACGATCAGAGCGATTACACCTATAACCTTCTTCATAGCTTATACTCCTTTTTTATCGTACCATCTCCTTATTTATAACCAAGGATATGCACATGGATTTTAGCAAAAAACATCGCGAGTGAAAAGTTTAATATCGTCCTAATTCAGACGAAGATGGTTTGGGAAAGTACCCGACTGAGTGAGTAACCAGCGGTTGCGGTTGCGCAACTCGTCATCCGCCGCGGCGGATTACACGTAAGCCCGTCCCTTCGGCAAGCTCAGGGCAGGCTCTGAGCGAAGTCGAAGGAACGTTTTACGAAACCCCGCCTGCCGGACGGGCAGGGAGCAGCGCAAACGATAAACGAAAAACATGTCTCTGTCTCAGTCATCTGGGGTATATAAAGGCCTTGCGTTAGAACCCGGCCTGGGTTTTTTCTCGTTCTTTACGCGTGCCAGCCTTGGGGTTTTCTCAATAAGCTCTGTCTCTTCAAAGAAATTTTTTAACTGGCAAACTTCCCAACCGTAAAATCGGCCACTTTTAATCGACTGTGGTCTTCTATAAAACGCCCAAGCCATCCTTTGTAGCTTTTCAGGGTATCTCGAATCTGTTATATAGCAGTGAGCAAAGGTGCCTAAAATGAGCTTAATCCGCCTACGGCGGATAAAGTGTCTAAAGTGAGCTAACGATTTAGGTTATCAGGGTATCAGATTACCAGGTAGTGGGTATCAGGTTATCAGGACATCAGGTTTTTCCCTGATACTCTGATCTCCTGGTACCCTGCATCCTGATTTCCTGATATTCTGATATCCATATTTTAGACACTTTAGGCACTCCAAACTTTAGACATTTTTCGTATTCACTTGCCCTCCTCCACTTGTGATAGGAAATCGGATTTGATGCTGGTCTACTCCTCGGCATAATCTGCACCTCCAAAACACTTCCCAAAGTGTAGTCATAAGTGTAGCACAGCATTTATCAAGAAAGATGACACAGAGGTGATTTCTCGCAAGCCTTTCGATTGCAAGGACTTAAGAAACTCGGGGCGACAGGACTTGAACCTGCGACCTCTTGCACCCCATGCAAGCGCGCTAGCCAAACTGCGCCACGCCCCGCTTCAGCACCAATATTTTAGTATAAACCAGGCGATAAAACAAATACTTTTTTGAAGCTCGCTAAGTTTAGCAATCTTATGCCTGAGGTATTTGCTGCGGTTTTTGTTGTCCTTCTGCATAGTTTTATAGAGCCGTGCTGCTAATATCGCCCTAATTCCGAAAAATCTCTCAGAAAAAGCTTGACAAAGTTGGGCGAGCCTAACTATATTAGGAAAACGATACATAACGTAGATAAAAGATATATGGTTGCAGCAAAGGACAATAATTTAAGTGCTTCTTTAGAGGATTATCTTGAGGCTATTTTTAATATAGCTGGCCAGTCTAAGATTGCCCGCAGCAAAGACATAGCAAAGCTGCTCGGTGTGTCTAAGTCCTCTGTTACAGGGGCTTTACGAGTCTTAAAGAAAAAGGGTTTAGCCAACTATAAACCATACGACTATGTTACACTTACCGAAACCGGCCGAGCGGCTGCAGCCGAAATTGTTAGAAAACACAATATCCTTAAGTCTTTTCTTATCAAGGTCTTAGGTGTTGAAGCTGATATGGCTCACATGGCTGCTTGTAAAGCTGAGCACGCACTGGGACCAAACATTATTTCTAAACTTCTACGTTTTATCGAATTCATGACCGAAAGTAATAAAAACGGTTATGATTTAGCGAATGATTTCCAAAATTTCTGTAGAAAAAAAAGCGAATATGGAACATCAACGGAACAATTTAGATAAGACAGATAAAATAATATGGAACAGAAACAATCAAGACCTTTATCTACTGTGAAGACGGGTGAAACGGTAAAAATAGTGAAGATAGAAGCGGGGCGAGGTTTGAATAGTAGGCTTGCATCTATGGGGCTGATGCCCAACGTTCAAATAACCATCGTGAGAAACACCCATCCTGGGCCTTTTGTAATAAGTATTAAGGACTCCAAGATGATGTTAGGTAGGGGTATGGCTAATAAGATTATGGTATTATGACGGAACCCCGCAATGGATTGCGGGGCTAAATATTTAGCCCCCAAATTTATTTGGGGGTTTTTCGCCCCTAAGTTTTGGCAGGGCCCCTAATGATTATGAAAAAAATCACCGTAGCCTTAGCGGGCAACCCTAATAGCGGCAAAACCACCATTTTCAATATGCTGACGGGGGCACATCAGCACGTAGGTAATTATCCTGGGGTGACTGTAGAGAAAAAAGAAGGGCTGTGCAGATACAAGGCTCATGAAATTACGGTTGTCGATCTGCCGGGAACGTACAGCCTGACAGCCTATTCAATTGAAGAGCTTGTTGCCCGTAACTTCATAATTGATGAGCAACCTGACGTTGTTGTTGATATTGTTGACGCCTCCAATATTGAGCGGAACCTCTATTTGGCGACTCAGCTAATCGAGATGAATGTGCCTTTGGTTCTGGCGTTCAATATGAGTGACATCGCCAAGCAAAGGGGGATGGTGTTTGACATCGAGCAGCTATCCAGGCTTTTACAAGCGTCTATAGTCCCCACCGTGGGCAACAAAGCCAAGGGCAAAACTGAGCTGCTTGATGCTATTATTGAGACGGCTGGCCGCGGTAAAGTGCAGCGTACCTATAAGGTAAATTATGGACAGGAGATTGAGACGGAGTTAGCCAGTATCGAAACACTCATTTGCGCCGAAGAAGGTCAGTTAGCAGAAAAGTATGACCCTCGATGGTTAGCAGTTAAATTGCTGGAGCAGGATAGTGACATAACTGCGAAGGTGCAGGCGAAAAAAGTTCTCGATGCGGCTGCCGCAAGTCTGTCACATCTTCGAACTATTTTCGGCGATGAGCCGGAAATTGTAATTGCTGACAGGCGCTACGGCTTCATATCAGGTGCATGTCAAGAGACCATCAAAACTACCGTGGAGTCACGTCACAGTACCAGTGATATGATAGATGCCATACTGCTCAACCGCGTCTTGGGACTGCCGATCTTCTTAATATTGATGTATTTAGTTTTTTTCCTGACGTTTAAGATAGGCGAATATCCGATGGGCTGGCTGGAGCAGTTTTTCAACTGGGCGGGCAGAACGATAGCCAGTTTCTGGCCGATTGGCAGCAACAGCGCGCTCAAATCTCTTTTGGTTGATGGCGTGATAAGCGGCGTTGGTGGGGTGCTGGTGTTCCTGCCCAATATCCTGCTATTGTTTTTTGCGATAGCGCTTCTTGAAGATTCCGGCTATATGGCCCGAGCGGCTTTTATTATGGACCGAGTAATGCACAAAATCGGTCTGCACGGCAAGAGCTTTATACCCATGCTTATCGGCTTTGGCTGTTCTGTGCCGGCTATCATGGGGACACGAATACTGGAGAATAGACGCAATAGATTCACGACAATAATGGTGATACCGCTAATGAGCTGCGGTGCACGGTTGACGATTTATATGTTGATAATACCAGCTTTTTTCCCGGAAAAGTGGCGCGGGCCGATGCTGTGGCTTATTTATCTAATAGGAATCGTTTTGGCAATAATTTGCATTAAGATTTTGCGATTGACTGTTTTAAGAGGCGAAACGATACCATTTGTTATGGAGCTGCCGCCGTATCGTATGCCCACTCTCAAATCTATATGTATTCACATGTGGCAGCGAGGCTGGATGTATCTTAGAAAGGCAGGCACAATAATCCTTGCTGTGTCGATTTTGCTTTGGGCGGCCAGCAGTTACCCAAAGCCCGATCCTGAATCTCTCAGAGGTCGCAATCGCCAGCAGGCTCAGCAAGTTAGGCTTCAGAATTCAGCAATTGGGCGACTGGGGCGGGTGATAGAGCCGGCTTTGAGGCCGCTCGGTTTTGACTGGAAGATTGGGACAGCTTTAATTGGGGCGATGGTAGCAAAGGAGGTCTTTGTTTCGCAATTGGCGATTGTGTATGCGACAGGTAGAGGGCCAGAAGCTGGCCAGACTCTGAGAGAGAAATTGCAGGCGAATTATACGCCATTGACCGGTTTTTGCATTATGCTATTTTGTCTGATTTACGCACCGTGCGTGGCGACAGTCGCAATGACAAGGCAGGAAACAGGCGCCTGGGGCTGGGCGTTATTTCAATTCTTCAGCCTAACGCTGTTTGCATACGTTGTGACGTTCATTGTCTATCAACTCGGCAGTTTTATAGCGGGTTAATTTGGCGAATTTTGTTAAAAAAATTCGCCGCGTCGCTCGTGCCCCATGGCTCGTATCTCGTGAATGGTAAATAGTGAGAAGAGAAAGAGGACAATAAATAAACTGTTGTTTAGCCCTCGCAGCAGCGGCGACGGGCAATACGGACATGGCGGAGGGTAAGATCAATCCCAATAGTAAATAAAATGCCCACGTCTGCGGATTTGATTGATTTTCACAAATCATTCTTGGAACGGCACTCTTGACTATCCACAAGCTATCCCAGAAACGATTATTTTTTCTTTTAACGCCTCTGAAAACAGACAAGACAAATTTTTCTATGGTACTTATAGTCTGTGGACTCTTTGTCCACATTATAGCTCAATATTTCTCATGAAACAAAGTAATGATGAACAAGTAAAGAAATCATTTGGGGATTCGCTGCGTCGCCATCGGAAGGAACGTGGATTATCTCAAGAAGCCCTTGCATTGGCGTCCAATCTAGACCGTAGCTATATTGGAGGCGTAGAACGCGGAGAACGAAATATAAGTTTATTGAATATAGTGGTTCTATCCCGGGCTCTTGGAATCAAACCATCTTCCCTTCTTAAGGGGGTCGAGTAATGTTGTCTCCCTACGACGGTGTCCCTTTGAACAGGTGGTCAGAAGTAACACGTGAGCTTATTGAAAAGCATCCACTCTCACGTAGTGAAATTGTCGATATCGTATTAACTTGTTGGGATTCGATTTTTGCATCTGGCATCGGGCCAAAGAAATTTAGGATTGGCTCCCATATATTTCCTAAACCTCAAATTATGGGATTCCTTTTGCACGAATTGATACCACTGGAACTTGCAGCCAGATATACCAAGGTATGGAGAAATGGGACTTCTTCTGAGGATAAGGATATCGTTTACATTCCAGATGATGTATACTCGATCGAACTTAAGACATCATCTAACCCTCGTCATATCTATGGTAATCGAAGCTATGCCCAACCAACCTCGAGAGGTAAAAAGGCTAAGTCTGGATATTATTTAGCTGTTAATTTTGAGAAATTCAGTAGCAGTAAGACCCGCCCAAGAGTAAAACTAATTCGATTTGGATGGATCGATTCGGGTGACTGGTTAGGGCAAAAAGCTCCGACTGGCCAGCAGTCGAGGCTCCCTCCTGATGTCGAAAATCTTAAGCTTGCGGAACTTTATTTAGTTTCCTCAAAATAAAGTTTGTTGCCGCTGTATGTTTTGTCGTTCCTTTTTAAATCTCTCATATCGGTCAATTGCGAGACCACAGTAATCAGATTTAATCTCTATGCCAAAGAACACTCTACCCAGTCCCGCTGCTGCAATGCCAGCAGAACAAGAACCCGCAAATGGATCCAAAACAAGATCTCCTGGATTAGATGATGCTTTTATAATACGTTCGACCACTTGCAATGGAAACTGTGCGGGATGATCGGTCCTCTCCTTAGAGCTTCTTTTATCACCCGTAGTCACCTTAGGAAACTCCCATACATCAGAAGGATTTTTCCCAAGGGGATTACAGCGATACTTCCCATTTTTCTTCTGATTAGGATACTTCACATTAGGGTCTCTGATTTCGTCAAGGTTGAACGTGTACCTTCTGGGATCCTTGACGTAGAAGAGCCATTTCTCATTTCGCGGACACAAGCGGCGGTTCGAGGTTACCCCCGCACCATATTTCCAAACAACTTCCTGCAGTAGATAAAAAGGTGATTTGTTCCAGATGAGATATGCAATTGGGACACAAAGACCAATTCCAGGTACTTCAAAATACCCGAGGTTAAGCCAAAAAGCTCCTTGTTGGCTGGTTACATTATATATTTGAGTCATCCAAACTGAGCACCACTTCACATACTCCTTCACCGACAATGAGGTTTCGTACTCCTTTCCAATATTGTAAGGTGGTGACGTGACTGTAAGGTCGATAGACAATCTAACACTCTCTAATCTAGAGAGTAATTCGCAGCAGTCACCGTGATAAAGAATAAAACCCACATCAGAATAGGTGGGTCTACCGATAGCTTTTTTGAGAACATCTTCGATGGCCTTATGAGTTAGCTCAACTCGTCTGCTTAAATTTTCTGAGAACGGACTCAAAAGGGATAAGGGGACCATTTGAGTCTCTTTGTGTAGTCCTATTCCCTCTGCAACATGAAAGTTATGCTTTTTGTCTAAAATCTTACATTTACGATGTTCAACTAATTCTATGGCCATTTTTCATTTCCTTATGAAATTTTACATTTTGCGATCATCTATGTTAATTTGGCTAAATGTCATATCTCTGTTCTTAATGATAGTTCATGACGTTATGTATATAGTACAAGGACTCTATCTTCCCTATGTTCTGTATCCATCGTTCAAAATGTCAAGTCTTGTATAAAACTTTCTTATTTATGCCTTGCATAACTAACAATATCAAAATTATCTGATTCGTCAAGCTCTAAAATCCATGTTCGTCTGACAAAACAAGTTGGTGCATGAAGTATAAGGGGTAAGTGTGCAATGCACTCTTTTTCTGGCGGTTTCACTAAAGACACCCGAAGCGCAATAATTGCGATATCTGCCAGTCCCAGGCCACGACAACCATAGGGACTGCATCCGGCTACATATCAGTTTTCCCGTCACCAATTCGGCGACGGCTATTGATACCTGTAAAACTAATGTTAAATGAGATTATCTGGAAATGTCACTCCTGCGTAAGCAGGAGTCCAGAAAACGCCAATAAAATAGCTGGATTCCCGCCTTCGCGGGAATGACATCGTTATTATACGCTTCTGGTGTTTTATCATTATTTATACAGGAATCAATAAACCCTACTAAAAAATTATGTTTCTTAGAATACTATATAAGTATATACGCATATACTTATATTCTCTTGTGATCAAATGCGCGTAATCTCTATTCTAAGGCAAGTTGTCTTTATTTTCGTATGGCGTTTCAGTTATTCTGTCTTAACCAGGCTACGAATTTTGCCAGGCCGGTCTGGATGGTGGTTGAAGGATTGTAGCCGAGGTCTTTGGCGGCTTTGGTAATGCCGGCATAGGTGCGTTCCACGTCGCCCGGCTGAGGCGGTAAATATTCCTTGACTGCTTTTTTGCCAAGCGCCTTTTCGATTTCAGTTATCAAGTCGTTGACCGTTATTTGGTGTGATTTTGGGGGCGCATCCTTGTTTTTAGGCTAAAAATGCCCACTTTTTTAGCAAAAAAGAGTAAAAATGCGATATTTTTTATTCAAAATTAATCCGCCGCTGCGGATTTTGGGCAGTCAACCCGCCTTCTTTTTTGCCGGTTTAGCTCGTGAAGAATGAAGGAATTCGTGCGTGGGTCTAAGCCAGTGTTAGATACTCAATCCGGGATTCGTAGGAGCGTGAATTGCTTTCGAATCTCATGAAACGCAATCGCAAAAACCGAAAAAATTCAAGGATTCTGCTTGAAATTAAGGTGGCTGATTTGGTATAAATAAAGGAGAGAAGGTGTGTGATTTTTGCCTTTGAGATGTTGGATTTTCTACGGTTTTCCTAAGAGGCAGGAGCTATATGGTGCAAGGCTCAAGATTGTAGTGTGGGTTTTGCACCGCAGAATCAAGATTTTTCAATTTAGATTTCTGAAGGAGGATTATTATGTGCAGAAAATTGATTTATTGGGTTTCTTTTGTTTTGGTGTTTAGCCTATCTACAGGCGTGGTCAATGCACACCCGAAACCTGTCGGCTGGTGGAAGTTTGATGGTGATGCGCTTGACGCATCAGGCAATGGCCTTCACGGCACGCTCATGGGTAACCCCGCCCCAGTCTTTGCCGCTGGGATGTTCGACCAAGCTTTGGATACTACCGAGCCCGACGGTCCAGGCTACGTTGAGATAACCGGCTACAAGGGTATTCTGGGCCCAAATCCTTTTAGCATCACTGCGTGGATTAATACCAGCGATGTTGAAGGTACGATTATGGGCTGGGGCAGCACCGCCGGCGGGGTCACAAGAGTGGAATTCCGGATTAACGAAGACAGATTGCGCTGTGAGAGTTCCGGCAATGTCCAAGGTGACACTACCTTACCCAACAATGAATGGTTCCACGCTGCGGTGACGGTAAAAGCGAACGCCATAATTGATGACCCGGACGTGACGCTTTACCTTAACGGTCAAGTCAATAATAGGACATCAACCGGATCAGCGAATCCGCTTCAAATGGCCGCTGGCTATGATGTCACCATAGCTCGTCGCCATAGCGGCAGCGCCAGATGGCTCGACGCCTTGATTGACGATGTTCGCATCTACGACAAGGAACTGACAGTGAAAGAGATACAGGAGGCTATGAAAGGTATTGGACTCATTTCAACTAACGCCTCTTACCCACATCCGGATAGTCAGACAACAGATGTACCACGAGATGTCACCCTTAGCTGGAAGCCGGGAGACTTTGCTGACAAACACGATGTATATTTCGGCACCAATTTTAACGATGTCAACGACGCCAGCAGAACCAATCCGCTGGGCATACTGGCTAGTTTTAACCAGGACGCGAACACTTATGATCCTGTCGGCCTTCTCCAATTCGGCCAGACCTATTTCTGGCGAGTTGATGAGGTCAATGCGCCACCCGACTTTACGGTATATAAAGGCGATGTCTGGCAATTTAAGGCCGAGACGTTCGTTTATCCCATTGCTGGCACTTCTATCACTACCACAGCTTCCAGCCAGTTCAGCGAAAACGCAGGGCCGCAAAATACCATTAACGGCTCAGGACTGGATGAGAATGACCTGCACTCAACTGAGGAGCCAGGTATATGGGTTAGCAGTATAACTGGGCCACAGCCGACCTGGATACAGTATGAGTTCGACAAGGTTTATAAACTGCATCAGATGTGGGTATGGAACCATAATACCGCCTTTGAGCCTGTTGTCGGTTTCGGGTTCAAAGAGGTTACCATTGGGTATTCGGTCGATGGTGCCAACTGGACTGCATTGGGTACTACGCACGAATTTGCCCGGGCACCTGGTGCGGCTGGTTATGCTCACAATACCACGGTTGACCTTAGCGGCGTGGTAGCTAAATATGTCAAGATTACTGCCAACAGCAACTGGGGCGGCGTCCTGCCCCAATATGGTCTCAGTGAGGTTCGCTTCTTCTACTTACCTGTTGTGGTAAGAGAGCCTAACCCAGCCTCCGGCGCAACAGATATGAACGTGGATAATGTGACTCTTAACTGGCGAGCGGGAAGAGAGGCAGCTAAGCACAATGTGTACCTCAGCGACAGCAACCAGGCAGTGATAGATGAAACTGTCAGTCCTATTAGTGTCCCTGCTGGCAGCAGCTACGTCAGCTATGACACCGGACCGCTTAATTTAGCACAGATTTATTACTGGAAGGTTAACGAGGTCAACGAGGCCGAGACTCCCGCCATCTGGCAGGGCGATGTCTGGAACTTCAGTGTGCAGGAGTATCTAATTGTGGACAGCTTTGAGGACTACAACGACTTTGAGCCAGACAGGATATTCGACACGTGGATAGATGGGTGGAATGTCCCCACAAACGGCTCGCAGGTGGGTTACGCCGAGCCTCCATTTGCAGAGCGAACCATCGTTCACAGAGGCAAGCAGTCTATGCCGCTTAGTTACGACAACACTACTACTGCCAGCTATTCGGAGGCAACAGTGAATGTTGCTAAGAAAGGCATCGGCAAGGATTGGACCAAGTACGGCATTAAGACATTGTCGCTATGGTTCTATAGCGATCCGAACAATGCTGCAACTGAAAAGATGTACGTAAAGCTCAACGGCTCAAAGGTTATATACGATGGTGATGCCGATGACTTAAGACGAACAGCGTGGCAGCTGTGGAATATTGAGCTGGCATCACTCGGCGTGAACCTTAGAAATGTCACTGAGCTAAGTATCGGTCTTGAGCGTAGCGGAGCAGTTGGCGGTAAGGGAAAGGTTTACTTTGACGATATCCGGCTGTACCCATACAACCGTCAGTTTATCACGCCTGTCGAGCCAAACAACGCTGGTCTGGCAGGGCACTGGCAGTTTGAAGGCAACCTTAGCGACAGCTCCGGCAATAACCGCCACGGTGCTGGAGTGGGCAACCCTGCTTTTGTAGCGGGCAAGGTTGGCCAGGCCGTTAACCTTCGTGGTGTCAACGACTATGTAGAGATAACCGGCTACAAGGGCGTTCTCGGACCGAATGACTTTAGCATTTCAGGATGGGTAAAAAGCACCTCTACCGGGGATGTCACCATGGTAAACTGGGGAACGCAAACAGGCGGGCAAAGAGTGGACTTTCGTCTTGGTGGAGGCAGGCTGCGTGTAGAGCATGGAAACGGGAATTTGCAGGGCAACACGGTACTGGCTGACGGGCAGTGGCACCATGTCGCACTAACAGTCACAGAGAACGCTCCGCTTTCATATCCGAGCGTGAAACTCTATCTTGATGGTTTCGATGACAGTCAGAGGACGACGGATCCTGACACGTTCAATATTGTTGCTAATGTAGACGTGAACATAGGTCGTCGGGGAACAAACAATGACCGTGTTTTTCCAGGTTCGCTTGACGAGGTTCGCATTTACGAGCGTGTGTTGAGCCAGGAGGAGGTTGCGTGGCTTGCCGGCCGGACTAAGCCGTTTGACAAGCCGTTCTGACAAATGATTTCCGATTTTCGATTTCCAATTTTCGATTTGCGATTTTCAATCGTCATTCGACAATCGAAAATCGACAATTGTTCGGGGCCTATGCTGATTGGGTTACCATTGATTCAGCATAGGCCCCGTTTTTTTGTATCGCGTCGTGCATATCTTATATCACGTTCAGGGGTTGGTTCGCAGCCAGGTGGTAAATTTTGCCAGGCCGGTCTGGATGGTGGTTGAGGGGTTGTAGCCTAAGTCTTTAGCAGCTTTAGTGATGTCGGCGTAGGTGCGTTCCACATCGCCCGGCTGAGGAGGTAGATATTCCTTGACGGCTTTTTTGCCAAGCGCCTTTTCGATTTCAATGATTAAATCGTTGACCGAAATCGGATGTGAATGGCCGAGATTATATATCGTGAATCGTGAATCGTGAATCGTGAGACGATTGATTGCGGCCACCGTGCCGTCGATTATGTCATCAATGTACGTGAAGTCGCGCATCGCCGTTCCGTCGCCATAGACCGGTATCGGTTTTCCTTGCTCAATAAGTTTGGCAAATTTATGGATGGCTAAATCCGGCCTCTGACGTGGACCATAAACTGTAAAGTACCGCAAACAGGTTACATCGAATCCATAAAGATGATGATACGTATGGCAGATAAGCTCGCCGGCCTTTTTGGTCGCTGCGTATGGCGAGATGGGAAAATCAACATTATCGTCCTCAGAAAACGGAACTTTCTTATTGTTGCCATAGACGCTCGAACTTGAGCCGAAGATGAACTTGCCGACTTTGTATTTTTTCGCAGCCTCCAGCAAGACCGTTGTTCCATTTACATTGACATCGGCATAGAGAACCGGCTGGTCAATCGAAGGCCGAACACCCGCTCTGGCAGCCAAATGCACTATCATTTCGATACCATTGGCAACTGCCTTGTCCATAGAAGTGCTGTCACGGATATCAGCTTCGATGAGCTGAAAATTTTTATTTTTGAGGCAGCTATCAATGTTGCGGCGTTTGATTTGAGGGTCGTAAAAGTCATCGAAATTGTCAATTCCGACAACCATCCTGCCTTCTGCAAGAAGTCGTTCGCATAGATGTGAGCCGATGAAACCAGCAGCGCCAGTGACAAGTGCTTTCATATTGACCAGATATTATTTTTAACAACTCTGCGGATTGCAAAACAAAACCCCGCAATAAACCTGTCCTGAGCCAGGTCGAAGGATTGCGGGGCTAAATATTTAACAACGCTTTATGCGGCATAAACGATAATTGCGCCGATAGCCAGGGTAATTACAGCCATAGCTCGAAGAAGCAGAGTGGATTGTTTTTGCCACCAATCGATCATCCGTCTAATTCTTTCAGGCCCGAGCATAAATATCAGTAGTCCTGATATTAGAAACAGAATCCCAACGACAACTATCAGCCAGGTAATATCACATTCGCGGGCGCTAATTAAAAATATTACTGCCAACACCAGTCTTACCAGCCCTGTAAAGTATATGCGTTTACCTTTTTTGAAGAATTCCATCAGGCGATTACAAACAATCGGCTTTAGCAAAAACAAAATCGCGATAGCAATGAAAACTACGCCGATAGCTATAATGACCTTGTCCATAACTTTACCCTTTATGTGTTTGGGTTCGGCCTTCCAATGCTGTAATATTCAATCCCTGCTTTTTTAACTACTTCAGGGTCGTACAGGTTTCTGCCATCGAAGATAACAGGCTTTTTTAATTTTGTGGCAATAACTTCAAGATCGGGGTTGCGGAATTCCTGCCAATCGGTAAAGATAACCAGAGCATCAGCGCCATCAAGTGCTTCGTAGCCATTCTGGAAGGTCTGGATTTTGTCCCCCGCGTCTTCCTGTCGGAAGACAGGAGCGGGGGCTGCCGGGTCGTAAGCTCTTATTTGCATCTGACAATCAAGAAGTTTCTTTATGCAGTAGATGGCCGGCGATTCTCTAACATCATCGGTTTTAGCCTTGAAAGACAATCCCCAGACGGCCAATATGGTTTCGGCTTCTCGGCCCTTAAAATAATCTTTAATACGTGCTACAAATCTTTCTTGCTGATTGATATTTACCTGCAGAACCTCCTTAGCTATGGTCATTTCAACACCATGCACCGAGCCGGTATGGATTAGCGCCCGAATATCTTTCGGCAGGCAGCTTCCGCCGAAGCCTACGCCGGCAAACAAAAACGACCGTCCAATTCGCGTGTCACTGCCGATGCCTTGTCGGACCAGCTCGATATCGGCGCCCACTTTCTCACATAGCGCAGACAGCTCGTTCATAAACGATATTCTTGTTGCCAGCATCATATTTGCTGCATATTTTGTCATTTCAGCAGAGGCGGGGTCCATAAATAATATTCTGCTGCCCTTTCGCATAAAGGGGCTGTACAACTGGGCCATTTTCTTTTGAACGGCTGGATTAGTTGTCCCGATGATTATCCGGTCGGGGCTCATAAAATCTTCAACGGCAGCGCCTTCTTTTAGAAACTCAGGATTGCTGACATAGTCGAAAGGAGTTTTTGTTTTGGACTTTATAATATCGGTAACCTTTTTATATGTGCCTACCGGCACCGTACTTTTTGTGGCGATGATGCGATAATCTTCGAGTTTCTCCGCAATTTCGGCGGTAACTGAAAGGACTGCTGAAATATCGCATGAGCCATTCTGTGCTGAGGGAGTGCCAACCGCGAGGAAGATAATAAGTGAATTGTCCACGCCGAATTTTAAGTCGGTTGTAAAGAGCAGTCGTCTGAGCTTTTGGTTGTGGTTGACTATTTCGGTCAGGCCTGGCTCATAAATGGGGATTACGCCGTTTCTTAGGCTGGCTATTTTCTCGTTGTCGTTATCGACGCATACAACGTTGTTACCCGCCTCAGCCAAACATCCAGCGGTGACAAGTCCGACGTAGCCAACCCCGACCACACAAATCTTCATTCAATAAACTCCGAGTGAACTAAAGTGAGCTAAAGTGTCTAAAGTGAGCTAAAGTGACGCCCAGCGTCATTGCGAGCAAAGCGAAGCAATCTCAAACCAGAGGAAAGGGATTGCCACGTCGCTGCGCTCCTCGCAATGACACTCTGTGTCATTTTAGGCACTTTAGTCACTCCCAATTTTAGGCACTTAACGTTGTTCGTCGATGAGCTCAATCATATCGATGTCTATTTCGACACTTGCTGCTTGGCCGAGCATATTTATTTGTAAGACCAAACGCGTTACATTTTTCGTTTTGACGACAATGCCCTCCAGGCCGAATAATGGTCCTGCAATAACCCGGCACCGTTGACCTGCTTTGATGTATTTATAAGGCGTCAGAGGAGCGCCAGCCCGAAGAGCTTGCTCAATTTGTAACAATTCGGCAATTAATTTTTGCTGGTCTTTGACCTCGATGACGTTCGCCACGCGATTGGTTCGCAGCAATTCAAGCCGTTGATTTTCTCCGCCGCAGAAGAACAAATACCCGCTAAATAGAGGTAACAGCGACCGCAAAGTTCTGTGGCTTTTCCGCCAGACCCTCCAGGTCATCGGAAGAAAGTAACTGATATTTTTGCCAATCAAATCATGAGCCAGAGCCTTTTCGTTTCTGCTTTTAGTGTGGGCAACCCACCACAGACCGATAAAATCGCAAATCGATTCTCCTTCAGGCCAGATAATAGGTGGATTTTCACTCGCTTTTAGCAACTTTATTCTCCAATCTATACCGATAACTATTTTTAGTCAATTATTCAAAACAGGACAATAGTTTATCCGGTTAATGGTCTTTGTCAAGCAATAGAATTTGGTAAATTTGAAGTGTCTAAGTGAGCTAAAGTTAAGTTAGGCATTTCGCGCTTTAGGTATTTTCCGCCTACGGTGGATCGGCAGGCGAAACATATTGTCCCTCTACAAATCGCTTTACGACTTGGCATTTTCTCGCCAGTTCCGGGTCGTTTCGATTCTTGCCCCGTGTCCAGAACACGAAACAGTCAGCGGCATCTTCTGCGCTGGTTGAACAACTATACAGTCGTACATGACCTTTTACTGGAATATCTCTTATTATCGGTAATGACATGCTAAAAAAATATACCGGCAAATTTGGCTTTGGAGCAAGACCTGAGAAATCCTTAACAAATCGTTTCCATTCTTCTGGGCGCTGGTTAGCACAACGATAATCAAAGCTATGAAATGCCTCATGTAGAATTATATCTTTGCTGGCAAGCGGTGTTAAAGAGAAGCTTCCATCTGATTTATTGAGCCATCCTATAGGCCCACCTGTTAATGGTAATATGGCCGTCCAGAAAGGCAAAATGCGTTCTTTGCCTACATTCCGCTGAAAATGTTCCGGGCATAAGGCAAGTTGCTCATCAAGCACCTGCTGTGAAACACAACCAGTTATTAATGCTGTTGAACATACAAATAACGATAGAATTCTTTGTCTCATTTATATTTCTCTTCTTCTTGTTGATAGGCCCGAAAATTGCTCCGGCACGCAGGATGTCCCCTCTATCATGTCACTGAGAGAACTCAGATGCGCATACCGCTGCAGTAACGATGGTTCATGTTAGTTCGAATTGCTTGATTATTTTGCCATCCTCCGAAACCTACTGTTTGTGTAGACTAAACCCGGCTGGCTGAATCGATACGATTACATTGCAGCCGGCTTTAATCTATGTGTTTAATTGGTGAAATTCAGGGCACCCTCCATCCCCATTCAACTCGTCCTAAGAACGATTATGAAAATAGTATATAATTTTAGCATGAATAAGTCAAGATAATATGAACGAAGTCACTGGCGATGAGCAGGATTTTTCTACCAATGTCACCTCGTGAGCATAAGATAGCACAATTATAGGGCCTAATACTCCAATTAGCCAGTTGGCCATTTTCGCTTGACGACTGATGATTTGCCATTTACCATCATTAAAATTTGAAATTTCAGATTTGAAATTCTCGTATTATGAAGAAGCGTTTGAACATTTTGTTTACTTGCATTGGCCGACGAGTCTCCTTGCTCAATAGCTTTCGTCAGGCGGCAAAACAGCTGAAAATAAACGGTTCGTTCTTTGGCACAGATACCAGCGAATTAAGTTCTGCCCTGCGATTGTGCGATAGAGGGTTTAAGGTCAAGCCGATAACGCACGCCGGCTATATCAAGCAATTGCTCTCGATTGTTAAAACCAACAGAGTGAAATTGCTCGTTCCTACCGTCGATTTGGACCTGAAGCTTTTAGCCCAGAACAAGTCGAAATTCGCTGCTCTGGGCTGTTGTGTTCTTGTCTCCGCTCCGCAGGTAGTCGATATTTGCCAGGATAAGAGAAAAACGTATCGTTTTTTAGTAAGAAACGGTTTTGATACTCCTGTTACCGTGAGTGTGCGCTCAGCACTTACAAAGCAAATCGCGGGAAAGAAACTCAATTGGCCTTGCTTTCTAAAGCCTTGGGATGGCTATGCCAGCAGAGGAAATGCAGTGGTGAAAAATCGCAAAGAGCTGTTATTTTTTGCCAAAAGAATACCGAACGTCATCTGTCAGGAGTTTATAGAAGGTACCGAGCATACCTGCGATGTATATGTCGACTTTAATATGAAGGTTCGCTGCGTGGTGCCGAGAAAACGCATTGAGACAAGGGCCGGCGAGGTGAGCAAGGGACAGATAAATAAAAATCCTCGCATTATGAGCGAGTCTGCAAGATTAGTGGAGACACTTGGGGCTGGGCCGGGCGTTATAACCTTGCAATTGTTTCTCACCCCCGATGAGAAAATAAAATTCATTGAGATTAATCCACGATTTGGGGGCGGCGTACCACTATCAATCAAGGCTGGTGCCGACTTTCCAAAATGGATTTTGCAGGAATTGCTCGGAAGAAAACTGAATATCCGTTTCGATGGCTTTAAGGATGGCTTGATTATGCTTCGCTACGATAGCGAAGTCTGGCTGTAATTAGATACTCGATACTGGATACTTGATACTCGTCGAGAATCGAGTATCGAGAATCGAGCATCGAGAATCAGGATTGAGGAATGTTTGACAATATAATTGGACCGAAAAGGCCGGTTAGCTGGGTTTTTCACTTTTGGCCTGTATTGGTGGTGTCTTTTGTCGGCTCGTTGGCAGCAACGTGGTTGTGTAAAAAGATCGCCATTAAATTCGGGATTGTTGACCGCCCCGATGACTTGGTCAAAACGCACAAAGAGCCTATAGCGTATCTCGGCGGTCTTGGTATGCTCATCGGCCTAAGCGTAGGTATATTGGTTGGGATAGATTGCCTGCGATACGAAGAGTTTCTTAGCCCAGCGTTAAAGTGGCTGCTGGGGATACTTGCTGGGGGAGTGATAGCGTGTTTCGTTGGACTGGCCGATGATTTATTCGACATGAAGCCGCAACATAAATTCCTTGGCCAAATTCTTGCTGCTGTTATTCTGCTGTTAGTGGGTATCACGCCGAATTTACAGCGGGTAGCTATCCCTCTGAATTTGCCGATGCCGCATAATCTTGAAGTGATTCTGAGCGTTTTTATAGTGATATTTTTTGTCCTTGGCGCGACAAATTCATTAAATCTGCTTGACGGGCTGGACGGCCTTTGTGCGGGAGTAACGACGATTATCACGATCGCTATGCTGTTTCTGTCGATACATCTGGCGACCTGGGGATATAGTGAAGTTGGCGACCCCGTGCGGATTATAATTTGTCTTGGACTGGTCGGGGGAGTTTGTGGCTTTTTGCCTTTCAATCGCTACCCAGCCAAGATATTTATGGGTGATGCCGGCAGTATGCTTTTAGGATTTATGATGGCTGCGCTTATGCTCTTATTTGCCGAGGGTGTCCCGCGCTGGTGGATGGCCTCGGTCGTTGTCTTTGGTCTGCCCATTTTGGATACCGCTGTGGCATTGGTCAGGAGGCTGCTGAATCATAGGCCCTTGTTTGTCTCTGATCGCGGCCATATCTATGACCAGATGATTGATAGAGGGATACCGCTGAAAAAAACAGTTGCTATTTGTTATGTGCTTGCCGGCGTTTACGCCGTGATTGGCCTTGTTATGAGCCAGATAAGGACGTGGTACGCGGCGGGCGTATATGTTTTTGTCTTTGCGGCCTCGGGCGCCGTTGTGTGGAAGAAGGGCTACTTGAAGATGGAAGGGCTGCGGGGGGCAATTCCCCCCAAACACTCCTTGAATTGATATTAGATCGTTACTGTCAAGTACTGTGTATCGTCGGCAAAACGTATAGCTCCTTCATAGATAGCAGGTATAAGCAGCGTATCACCGGCTCTGAATTCAACGGGATTTGCTTCTGCTGCCAGAATTGTCCCAAAACCGGTTAAAACAACGATCGTTTTCATCTTTCCCGGCGGAAGCAGCACCTCGCAGTTCTTGGCCTGGTGGCCTTTATCGACCTTGAAGAATTCGCAGTCTATCAGCCGACCTATCGTTGTGACCGGCAGCTCATCACCGGCCATATCGAAATTGATACTTTCTAAAGCCTCTTTGATATGAAGCGGCCTGGGCTTGCCGGTATCGTCGACTCTGTTGAAGTCAAAGACGCGATATGTAGTATCTGACGGCGTTTGAATTTCAGCTATTAGCAAACCTGCTCCGATGCTATGGGTCGTACCGGCTGGAAGGAAATGGCACTGGCCAGCCTCGACAGGCACTTTTGCCAGAAGCTCCGCAACGGTGCCGGCCTTTATCGCTTCGGCAAATTGCTGTTTAGTGACGCCCTTTTTTAGCCCCTTGTAGATCACCGATTCCGGTGTAGCAGATATAATATACCAGCACTCAGTTTTAGGTTCTCCCTTGCCAAGACGCCGGCATGCCTGACGGTCAGGGTGTACTTGCACGCTTAGGATGTCCTCGGCGTCCAGGAATTTAATTAGCAATGGAAAAGGCCCCGAGAAATTTTTATTACCTGTTATTTCTTTCGGATATTTTTGGATTACCGAGTTGAGTGTTTGGCCAGCCAATTCACCGTTTGCGATTACGGATTTGTCATCTGGTAAATCTGCTAATTCCCAGCTTTCGCCAATCTTTTCAAATGGCGGGATGTCTTTGCCGAAAGTCTCCCGCAGCTTTTGTCCGCCCCATATTCTCGTTTTATAAATCGGCTTAAATTTTAACGGATAAAGTTCGTAGTTCATTGTTCGTAGTTCATTGTTCGTAGTTCATTGTTCGTCGATGAACTATGAACTATGGACTAATCACTCTTTGAGTTTTTACCAGCGTCTTTTCCACCACAAAAATATAAAAGCGCCGGTTAATAAAACCACTAAGGCAGTGATAATCCAGAAAGACGTAGGGTGATTGGCCTCAAGTGGTAATTTGACATTCATTGAAAAGTAACTTACCACCAATGTTGGAACCATAATTGCAATTGTCAAAATCGTAAGCATTTTGATCCGGATGTTCAGGTTGTTGGCCACGATGGTCGCCCTGGCGTCCATCAGGCTTGAAAGCACCTGTGAATATATATTAGCCTGCTCACGGCACTGGTTGTTCTCAATAGTAAGGTCGTCAAGAAATTCGATATTTTCGGGACTGAGGCCGATCTTACTGGCGTTGTTTTTAAGCCTTTCTATAAGAACGGTGTTTGAATTCGTGGCGTTGAGGTAATAAACCAGGCTCTTTTCGAGCGTAAAGAGATTGAGCAGATACTTGTTCTCCATCGAAGTGCTTATCAACTGCTCAATGTCGCTGGAAAGCATGTTTATCGCTTTTAGGTGTTCGAGGAAGTGAAAAATCGAACGGTTAATCATTTTGAGCACAATATCCTGGATGGATTGTACCTTCATAAAAGGTCTTCCATCAAACAGCGGTGCTTCGTCTGCGTTTACAATTATCAGTTTGTCTTTGAACATAAAAACGCCGGTAGAGGCCACTTTAAATAGGAAGTTATCTTCGGCGGCGTAATGTCTCGGTCGTTTGAAAATCATCGCGATGTGTTCCGGCTCGAACTCAAGGCGTGACAATTCGTCAGGGTCCAGCGAGGAATTAAGCGTATGCTCGTCGATTTTATATTGTTCGACAAGCTCTTTTTTTTCCGTATCGGTCGGATTAGTGTATATATAAACAAACGAGGCTGCCTTGCCATCTTCCTGCAGCTTGCCATTCTCGGATATATACATTTGTCTTAACATTTCTTGACTCCAAACCCATACTCGCTGCTTGAATATCGGCTTGAACTTCTATAGGTGCACATTCAGGTGGAGTATTTTAACTTTATCGCCGTGTCTCGTCCATAATTTGTTTGAAGAAACATTTTTTCTTAACTGCCTGGGTTTTTTACCCTGTTAGAAAAAAAAGCCCTGCCCTTCGGGTGGGGTAAAAAGAACATGGCGAGGGTGGGATTAAAGCCCCGCCCAAGCTTTCTAACGGGGTTTACGTGCATGCTGGGCACAGACCCTCGAGCCGAACCTGCTGACGGCGGATGATAAAGCCTTTATGTGGGCTTTTTATCAAAAGCGGCGTTATTTCCGTCAGGCAGTGTGTGTCGCCGCAGTTTGAACAGGTAAAATGAGGATGGCACTGACTTTCGCTGCAGTCCTGAGCCGATTCAAAATGCCATGCCCTCTTCTCCATAAAAACTTTATGCACCAGGCCGGCTTCACAGAAACTTTCTAAAGTTCGGTAAATGGTAACTTTGTCGAACCGGTTCTTACCCAATCGCTGAGCGATCTCGTCTTGATTGAGCGGCTTGTCAGCCTTGAGTAGCACTTTCAATAATGCTATCCTGCATTCAGTGCAGTATAGCTTTGCAGCTTTCAAAATCTTGCAGACTTGTGAATTCGATTTCATAGTTATTTCTCGACAAATTAGCCATCGCTATCCCCTATCCCCTAAACCCTATCCCCTATCTCTGGCTTAACAAATAACAATGGAAAAACGATATCGCTGAAGCAGCAGGGAAGCCATACAGCTAAAAACAAGAATCCAAAACTGCCGATTGCGTTCCATATTGTTAATTGTCCGCCCATCGCCATGAGTATGTGAAAAGCTGACGCCCAGGTGCTGACTAAGATATGCCCTGCGTGCGGAAATTTTGTCTTTGGCCTTACAAGTGCAATCATAATTCCGATAATTGCAGCCGGTATAACGACGTACCAGCCTTCAATAAAGCCGATGTGCGCGCTCTCAATGAAACCGGCGTGCTCGTGGCCGTGTGGCTGGATCGGCATTGCCAGAAGTATCTCGCCTGCGTATGGAATAAGTGAATCACTAACAGTTGCAATTATAACCGAGCCTAAAAAGCCGATGAGCACCGTTTCAAAAAATTTCTTGGCTCCTATATGAAGCTCAAACATCGAAGTTACTACTATCGCGCTTAGCAGAACATGCAGGGGGTGAAATACGTAGAAAATCCTCTCGCTGGTCTGCTGCGAAAGGTTTTTGAATAGTAACATGCAAACGATGCCTGTAAACGCCCCAAATAGGGTAAATGGCGAATGGTTCCTTAGCTCTATTAGGATGACAGTAAGTTTTTTCATAATCTTCAGTTGTTTCCGCCGAAACGGCGTTTCTTGATATTGCTATTAAAACTATTTCGCTTAGTATTATAGTATTATACGGGGAAAATGCAACTAAGTTGCAAATTTTTTTCTTCTTTTGTGGGATTGTCGTGAGCTAAAAAGCAATTGAAGGTTTTGGTCCTAACGGTTAAATTATTACAGAAAAAACCTCGCAATAAATTGCGAGGTTAAATATTTAGCCTGCGGTTTCACCGCAGGTTCGATTATTTAAGAATAGGAACTTTGGTAGAACCTCATGATATTGGTAAAGATTTTCTGCGTTGATACTTCTCCAAAGCTGATTCCAGAACGTCCTTGCGCTGCCCGGACCATAGCTCTCGCTGGAGATCGCTGACATGTACTGGGTAA
>Ga0315314_1000223_pt1 | contig 73472 bp, 67 predicted proteins | sample TDP9_MG_FD_203631 | JGI IMG/M metagenome (GOLD analysis project Ga0315314, IMG submission 203631) | Freshwater sediment microbial communities from Lake Towuti, South Sulawesi, Indonesia - TDP9 | ecosystem: Environmental > Aquatic > Freshwater > Lake > Sediment | place: Indonesia: South Sulawesi...
ATACGTTCAAGAAACAGAGCAACTTGTTTTGTAAGTTTTTCGATAATTGTGTCTTTGTCCATGAAGCTTTTATCGGACAAAAACAAGGTTTTTCTTCAATTACTCAAAAAACCGTGAACGGTTACCCTGGAAAGATGTTTTGCAGGAGGCAGTATTTTTTGAACAAAATCATTTTATAAACGGCTTAGAACAGCAGGTAGGGTGGGGCTTGCCCCACCTCAAAAAAAATTGGTGGGCTAAAGCCCACCCTACAAACCGAATGTCTTTGGATATTGTATTGAAAGGAGCGAATATGAAACTCGACCGAAAACTGAAGATGGGAATGGTTGGTGGTGGCCCTGGAGCGTTTATAGGTGAGGTGCACCGCAAGGCATCTCGCATGGACGGCGGTATCGAGCTGGTGGCCGGTGCATTCGATATCAACCCACAAAAATCAAAGCAGATGGGACGCGAGCTTCTGCTTGACCGCAGGCGAGTGTATGGAACTTACGAGCAAATGATTGCAGGTGAGCTTAAGCTGCCGGAGGGTGAAAGAATTGATTTTGTCTCGATTACCACGCCGAACAACTGGCATTTTCCTATCGCCAGAGACTTTCTTAATGCTGGTTTCCACGTTATGTGCGAGAAACCAATGACGTTCAACACCAATGAGGCAAAGACTCTGCAAAAACTCGTTAAGAAGTCCGGGAAGGTGTTCGGCCTGATGCACAATTACACCGGTTACCCTATGGTCAAATTAGCCCGTGACATAGTGCGGCAGGGCGAGCTCGGTAAGATTCGTAAGCTCATCGTGCAGTATCCGCAGGGCTGGTTATCAACCCCTTTGGAGAGGACAGGCCAGATGCAGGCGGCCTGGCGGACCGACCCCAAGCAAAGCGGCGGCGCCGGGTGTATGGGTGACATTGGAACACATTGCGAAAACCTTTGCGAATACATCTCAGGCCTGAAAATCACTCAGGTATGTGCAGACTTGACGATTTTTGTCAAGGGACGTCGGCTGGATGACGATGGCAGCGTCCTGCTGCGCTTTAATAATGGTGCCAGGGGCATTCTCCACGCCAGCCAGGTTTCCATTGGCGAAGAAAATAACCTGGCTATCTGGATTTACGGCGAAGAAAAAAGCCTCGAATGGCATCAGGAGCATCCTAACTACCTGTACGTAAAGGTGCCAGATGGGCCGGTGCAGGTTTGGCGCCGCGGAAATAATTATGTCGGCGCGAAAAGCCCTGCAGCAGCCCGTGCTACACGTCTGCCATTCGGTCATCCCGAAGCTTTTTTTGAGGCCTTTGCCAACAATTACTGCAACTTTGCCGATACCATACGAGCAAAAATAACCAGGACAAAACCGGACCCGTTGGCACTGGACTTCCCGGATGTTGACGATGGTCTGCGGGGTATGCTGTTCATCGAGACCGTTCTGGCAAGCACCAAGAGCAAGCAGAAATGGACAGCGTTCAAAAAAGCATAAAAAAAACATAAATACAGAGTTTGAAAGGCTTCGTATGACCCTGGCCCCTGCAATGAGTCGCGCAACCGCAACCGTTCTTCGTTCATCTGTTGCGTTGCGGGTCTTTTGCTCACTTGGCCACAGCGATATTAATTTTGAGGAGACCTTAAAAAATGTTCACACAAAAAAAATTTAATCGACGTCGGTTCCTTGAAAAGGCAACGGGAATCACTGTAGGTACAATAACATTTCCATACATTGTGCCTTCCTCGGCTTTAGGTAAAGCCGATAGTGCTGCCGCTAACAATCGCATTGTAATGGGCTGTATCGGTATGGGTGGTCAGGGTACCGCGAATATGCGCGCATTTATGGGGCATGAGGATGTGCAGGTCGTTGCTGTTTGCGATGTTCGTGCCGAGCGCCGCCAAAAAGCCAAGGATATTGTTGACGAGCACTACGGGGACAAGGGATGCGCCACCTACAACGACTTTCGTGAGCTCATCGCTCGCGATGATATTGATGCCGTGATGATTGCCCCCCCTGACCACTGGCATGCACTGATTGCCGTGGCGGCTGCACGCGCCGGCAAAGATATGTATTGCGAAAAACCGTTAGGTGTGTCAGTAGTCGAGGGACAGGCAATCCGCGACGCAGTGCGAAGGTACGGTCGTGTCTTCCAGACCGGCACACAGCAGAGGTCGGAGCGCAATTTCCGGTTCGCCTGCGAGCTTGCGCGAAACGGGTATCTCGGCAGGCTGCACACTGTCAAGGTCGCTGCGCCCGGGCCGGAGTATAAGCGGACATATCTTAAACCTACCACAGAGGAACCAATCCCCCCAGAACTGGACTACGATATGTATATCGGGCCGGCCCCTATGAAACCTTATAACGGAGGCAGACTGGCCTGGCCGGACTGGTACCTGATATGGGATTACTGCGCCGGCTTTATCGTCAACTGGGGCGTTCATCATCTGGACATCGCGAACTGGGGCTGCCCGGCACTCGCCAGCGAACCGTTCGAGGTCGTCTCCATAGGGAGCTATCGCAATGACGGCCTGACCGACAATATCAACGATTGGCAAGCCGAGTTCAACTATACCAGCGGTCTGCGAATGACTTATACAGACACCGGCAATCCGAATAAGCAGGGCTGCCGGTTTGAGGGCGACAAGGGCTGGGTCCATGTTGACCGCGGAGGAATCTGGGCTGAACCGGCATCTTTGTTGCAGGTGAAAATCGGGCCGAACGATATCCGCCTGGGTGAGTCCGGCAGCCATCACACTGATTTTCTCAATTGTGTGCGAACCCGCCGCGACCCGATAGCGCCGGTCGAAGCCGGCCACAAGGCTTCTTATCTCGGCTTGATTCCGGAAATAGCAACTCGGCTGAAGCGCAAGCTCAGATGGGACCCGGCCGCTGAACGGTTCATCGGTGATGATGAAGCCAACCGAATGTTGGCCAGGCCGATGCGCAGTCCGTGGCATTTGTAAGTAAGAGAATCTTATTTTGTATAAGATTTGATGATAGAAAATTAAGGAGCTTTTAAAAATGGGTAATATCTATATTGGCCTGAACACCGAGTTTTCTCGCAGCAGCGACAAACCCTTTGAATGGGCTGTTGAGAAAGCCGCCCAGATGGGCTACGAGTACATAGAGCCTATGGTTCACTTCGGCCGGGAGCTGATGAGTGAGGCCGGGTATTTTCACACCGTTTCGATGTTTGACGACCCATACCGAATCAAGGAGGCCTGCGACAAAGCGGGGTTGAAGATTTCCGCTCTCCAGGCGCACGGCCCTTTGGGCAGGCCGGAGGTCCACGGAGAGTACATCAAGATGGCGATACGTGTTGCGGCCGAGATAGGTGTGCCGGTAATCAACACCGATGAAGGAATCAAGGCTAAGTGGACGACCAAGGAGGAAGACCACGTATTGATTAAGTACACGCTTCGGGAAGCGGCCTTTATTGCCGAGCGCCGCGGCGTCGTCATCGGGCTGGAGCCACACGCACAATATTCAAAAACTCCCGAAGGTTTGGACAGGATTTACAATCTGGTCAAATCGCCCGCCATCGGAATTAACCTGGATACCGGCAATGCCTACCTGGCCGGGCAGGATGTGTACAAGTGGCTGGAACGAGTGGCTGAACGGCTGGTACATTTACACGCAAAAGATATTTCCGTAGAGCACGCTAAAGCTGAGCGGGGCAAAGTAACCGGGACACCGGTGGGTTGCGCCTGTGGCGACGGCGTCATCGACTGGGCCAGGGTCATCGAAATTGTCAGTAAGAAGACTCCTCGCGACATCGTATTTTCCGTGGAGTGTGGTACGCCCGACCAGGCACAGCGCAGCCTCAAGCATCTCAAGGAATTAGTATAGAGCCCGTCGATATTGTTGAAGGTTTGGCTTCTCGAATAGCTAACGATATTTTGTGCAAGGTTTGAATTGCATATTAGTTCCTACGAATTATAATAGGGCGATTTTGGAAAGTGCTTGTAAAGATTTGCTTCTTTGCTTTTGATTGTAAGTAATTACAACAGACAGTTGCATACCCGCGAGGCAGGACAATGCAGCAGAACAACAAACGTCAGTGTTAGGAGTACCGAAATGAACAACCACAAAAATATTACTCGGCGTAATTTGATGGCTTCCGCTGCCGCAGCAGTAGCAGTCTCGACGGTAAAATCCACGGCGCGGGCGGCAGGGACTTCAAGCAAGTTCAAGCTCAAATATGCACCGTCTTTTGGCATGTTTCGCCAGCACGCAGGCGATGACCCAATCGACCAGCTCAAGTTTATGGCCGACCAGGGGTTTTCCGCTATGTTCGATAACGGCCTGATAGGAAAGCCGAAGGATTTGCAGGATAAGATTGCAAAAGAAACGGAACGATTGGGTATGACCATAGGGCCATTTGTTTTATATGCCGATTTCGGCAAAAAGTCATTTGTTACCCAGGACAAGGCAATACGTGAGATGCTGATAAACAAAATGAAGGACGGGGTCGAGCTCGCCAAGCGGGTCAACGCCAAATGGGCGCTGGTTGTGCCGGGTCGTTTCGATGAGGGCCTCGAGTGGGATTATCAGACAGCTAACGTTATTGAAAACCTCAAGCACTGCGCCAAAGTATGTGAGCCGTCGGGATTGGTGCTCGTAATTGAGCCGCTGAATGCCTGGACGGACCATCCGGGACTGTTCCTGACGAAGATTCCGCAGGCGTATCAGATTTGTCGGGCGGTTGGCAGCCCTTCCTGTAAGATTGTCAACGACCTGTATCACCAGCAGATTACCGAAGGCAACCTCATCCCGAATATCGACATAGCCTGGGACGAAATCGCATCTTTTCATCTGGGTGACAATCCGGGCCGCAAAGAGCCAACAACAGGTGAAATCAATTACAAAAACATCTTCAAACATCTCTATAACAAAGATTACAAGGGCGTATTATGTATGGAGCACGGCAGAAGCAAGCCGGGTAAGGAAGGTGAGATGGCGGTCATTGAAGCCTATCGAGCCTGCGATGATTTTTAGTCCGGCTGATTTTTTAAAAAGAATTTTGGAGGCGCATAAAGAGTTGAAACAAATTTAAACGAAAGGATTTATTTATGAAGAAGAAATTAAACGAAAAAATCAGTAACGTTTCGCGAAGGAGTTTCATTAAGACCTCGGCAACCGGTGTGGCGGCGGTCCTGGCCGGCAAGAGTGTCATCTTTGCCGCACGCGCTAATAGGAAGATGCGAGTGGGTCTGATTGGCTGCGGCGGCCGAGGAAACGGGGCCTTGCAAAACTGCTTGGACGCAGGCAAACACATCGAGAATCTGGAGCTTGAGGTCGTATCAACGGCTGACTGGTTCAAGAGCAGGGCTGTTGATGCCGGGAAGAAATATAATGTCCCTGAGTCACGCTGTTTCTCCGGCGCAGATTGCTACAAAAAGCTCCTCGAAACAGATATCGACATTGTTCTGATGGCGACCTCGCCGAATTTCCGCCCCGTGCATTTTGAGGCGGCAATCAAAGCAGGCAAGCACGTCTTTATGGAAAAGCCTGTCGCTGTTGACCCGCCCGGTGCCCGTAGAATTATCGAAGCCGGCGAGTTAGCCAAGCAAAAGGGCCTGGGAGTCGTCGTCGGCACGCAGCGCCGCCATCAGAGAAGCTATCGCAGGACAGCCTACGCCGTAGAGCACGGCGCCATCGGCGATATTAAAGGCGGCTGTGTCTGGTGGTGCGGTGGTGCACTGTGGTATAAGACCAAGGAAGCCGGCGAGAGCGATGCAGACTATATGGTACGCAACTGGGTCAGCTTCACCGAGATGTCGGGCGACCATATTGTCGAGCAGCACGTCCACAACCTCGATGTTGCCAACTGGTTCATCGGGCATCCGCCGATTAGAGCCCTCGGATTTGGCGGACGAGCCCGCCGCAAGACCGGCAACCAGTTCGACTTCCACAGCGTCCAGTATGATTATACTGACGACCTTCACATTCATAGTATGTGCCGCCAGATTGACGGCTGCTATAACAATGTCAGTGAGCACTTTGTAGGTACTGAAGGTTCAACTGAGGGAGATGGCAAGAAGATGAAGTCGAGCAAAAACATCGATGTGCCGGACTTCCCCGAGCACGGCGGCCCCTATGTACAGGAGCATGTTGACCTGCTCAATAGCATTCTCGCGGGCGAGCCGCTTAACGAGGCCCGCAACGTTGCCGAATCCACCCTTACCGCGATTATGGGCCGTATCGCCACTTATACCGGCCAAATGGTTGAGTGGGCGGACCTCACCGAGAAAAAGGATTCGCAATGGTACAACCTCACTCTCAAGCCGAGCGCCGAAGACTTTGAAAAAGGCGAGGTTGTGGCTCCACCGGACGAAATCGCTCCGGTTCCCGGTTCAGATAGGGGACGCAAAGGATAAAAATTTATACCCTTGTTGTTGTGCCTTGCAGAACAACAAGACAGGGCGAAAAAATTCAGCTTTGATAATCGTTTAAGATTAGAAAAAAAGTCGCACCATAAAAAGCGCGACTTTTTTATTTATAAGCTCGATACCCACTATAAGGAGCTGTGTGTATTAAGAAACTCCTGCCTCTGCGTCTTTCGACGCAGGTCGAGGCAGCAGGGCGGAAGCTGATTATTCTAATTCCGCTATTTCTGTAAATCGTACAAGAGCGCCTGCCGTTTGCGAATGCGGCTCTATTGTTCCAGCCAGCCCCACTTTCCGGCTTATAAGTTTGCTAAGTTTTGTCTGCGGAACCTGGTCGCTCGGCAGGGCGTAACAGATGGTTTTGCCAGATTCGTTGATTATACGGTAGTGCCCCGGGCCGTAAGTCGCGAAGGTTTGAAGCTGCCCTACAACCGCAAATCTGCCCAGGTCTTCAAATTCCGCCAGTCTTGTGGCACGGGCCTTATTTATTCGCTCCTTAATATTCTGCAGATGCTCATTCTGAAGCTGAACTTCTTTGGTTACCGCCAGAGCTAATTCAAAGCCCTCTATCTGCTTAAGTGCAAACTCCGCATAGCGTGCAGCCTTGTCGTCAGTTTTGTTCTTGGCAATTTCAATAAGCGCCTCTTTCATATTTGCGTAGTTCTGCTGGTCTCTTGGTTTAGCTCGCTCAGCATCGACCTGCTCTCGCAGAGCTTTATATTTATCGAGCATTGTCTCGGTCGTGGCCGGCTCGGGAACAGCCTTCTGCGAAGTCTCATTGGGTTCAGCCGTCAGTTCAACAGCAGGCGGCTTAACGGTTGGAGCAGCCTTTTCAACCGGCTGGATAGGATTTGTAAAATTGATGCTCACCCAAAGATAGGCAAAAGGCGGAGGTGCTATCTTGTAATAATCGTCCATCTGTTCGCCTAATAACTTTACTTTATCGCCTTTGTCGAGCTTTCCCTGTAAAGTCGTGGAATATAACGGCTTTACATGGTCAGAGCCGGCATAAACACGAACCCTGTCACCGGTAACAGTGCCGATTCCTGGGTTGGCCGGGTCGATGCTGACATACTGCATTGAAATCCACGAAAAGCTCCCCGCCGGCGGGACAATGCGAGCCCAGCTAAACTGTTTGCCGATTACTTTTACTGTGTCGCCTTTATTGAACTTGCCGCAGTCATAAAAGTTCGTACCGGGACCGGAGCGAATTAAGACGTTATCGCCGGTTATCTCGGCTGTGTAGGGGAAAGCCGGGGTCTCGGCTTCTTCGGGGCCGCCGGGCGCAGGGGCTGCTTCCTCAGCAAAGCCGAAGGAAACCAAACATACTAAAATAACGATAGTGAACAATTTGATGTAGGATTGCATTTTTCTATCTCCCAAAAAATAAATTCCTATTCCCCGAATCAACAAACAAACCGCCAAATAACTCTTCGGCTTTTCAAATTAGCACCATTACGAATAATTGTCAACTTTTTTATTGGATTAAATACTGCTGACCTACATACCCGTCTTCGTAGCCGAGAACCGCGTATTTCGTATCGACATTCAATTTTAGCAAATAGTTTGTTCTTATCAATAATCAATCCTGTCCGGCACTAACTTTACTTTTGTAATCTGGCAAGCTCGTCCTTGCACATCTTTATTTGGCCGGGGTCGGTGAGCTTATCACAAGCAGCCTGGAGGTGCTTTACAGCCGGCTCCGGCTGTTCGAGATAACGGCTATACAATATGCCCAACATCAGTTCCACCTGCTCGGCGTACTCGTACGTGCTGTAATGAGTCAAAAACTGCTCGTAGGCCCGCGCCGCTTCGGCATGTTTGCTATCGCCGGCAAGCTGATTGGCAATATCCAGCAGATTCTGGCGGGGCAGAATCTGTTCACTGTCGTGCCTCATCAGCTCCAGATAAAGAGCGGCTGCCGCTGACAAATTACGTTCAAGTATCCGCTTGCTAATCTCACTACGGAGCTCCTGTGATTTTTCATCCTTTTGTTGTTCGGTGGCGCTTTTGACCTCTTTGACCTTTATTCTTTTGGTTTCTACCCGGCTGGCAAAGGGGTCATAGCCGCCCGATACAGCATCACGATATTGCCGCCGCCGATTCCATTGTTTTATCATTGCCCAAAGGTCGAAACTGCTGGTGCTGATTAAACCAGCCGCGAGCATGCCTGTCATAGCCGCGATGCCGAAGGCATATCCCGCCAGATGTGCATCGTATGCAACATAAGGCGTGTATCGGATGATTACATTATCGATTATAATCATCTTAAATACGATAAAATACAGCGCCGGAACTTCTATAGTACCAATGAAGAATAACCAGTACAGGACGGTTATTAAGGTCTGGGGGAACAGAACCAGATAAGCGCCTGTTACGGCGGCGACGGCCCCGCTGGCCCCGAGAACATTGGCTCCGCTAATCAATGTATGGCCTATGCCGCTGAATACCGCGCCGGCCAAATAAAAACACAGATACCCAATATGGCCCAGCTTGTCGTTGACATTGTTACCGAACAAATATAAAAAGAACATATTGCCGATAATGTGCATCAAGCCTCCATGCAAAAAGGCATAGCTTACAAACTGCCAAAGTTGTGGCCGAGCAGCAGCGAGCATAAAGTGCTCCACCCAGGGCTGAAATTCCAATTTACCTGTAGCGGGGTTTTGATGGTATTCCAGAAGAAAAATTAACGCATTGACAGCTATCAGCACGTAATTCGTGTATGGTGTTCGTCTCGGCCTAATACTTGTCCGGATAGGTAATATCATAGTTCAACCACAAATTTATTAAAATGATTAAGGTCAAAGAATGGTTTATTGTAATGGCAAAAAGCGGCCCTGACAATATATAAAAAAGGACGGCAACCGCCGTCCTTTCCCGGAAAATTGTGCCTTACTAACTGTTTTCCTGCCCTGCGGAAAACATCATAAGTCGGTAATTAACGACCCAACCGGTTTCCCCCCCAGCAAGGTCCTTTTCTCTAATGAAAATATATAAATAAATCACTGCAAAGCCAAACATACCAGCAAAAAAGACTTTATTTTTTCTAAGATTCTTGTTAATCAATTGTTTCTATAGCCTGTTGGAGCGCCTTTATTTTCGATGAAGATAAAGCAAGCTAAAAATCGGCTGTAAGGATAGCAGCTATGAAAAAAGCAGGACGATGTATCATAACAGGTTTATTTTGTTTGATTTCTACGACAACCATATCCAATACCTCAGGCAATAAGAGCAGGGCTGCCGTCATCCCTTGGAATCGTTGTCTGGGCCAAAGGCCTGAGTTTTACGCCACCGAAGAGGCCGTCCGCATCGCCGATAATGTCCTTCTTTACCAGCGTGATAGCGGTGGCTGGCGCCAGAACATTGATATGGCCCGTGTCCTCAGCGAGCAGGACAAAGCCGAGCTGCACAAATCTAAGAGTAGAAAAGATTCCACACTTGACAACGGTGCTACACACACGCAGATACGATATTTAGCCAGGGTCTATTACGCCACAGGGCTGGAGCGTTTCAGGCAGGCCCTGCTCAGCGGAATCGATTATCTGCTCAAAGCTCAGTACGACAACGGGGGCTGGCCGCAGACTTACCCCAGGCTACGTGGCTACAGTAAGTTCATCACATTCAATGACAACGCTATGATTGGTGCGATGAATGTCCTTCGCGACATCACCGAGAAAAAGCCTGAGTATGCTTTCGTTGATGAAGCCCGCCGCAGGGAAGCGGAAGAAGCTGTTCAAAAAGGTATTGAGTGCATCCTGAAGTGCCAAATCATAGTTGACGGCAAGCGCACCGCCTGGTGTCAGCAGCACGATGAGAAGACCTTTGAGCCTCGGCCCGCTCGCAGTTTCGAGCCGGTCGCTATCACAGCCGGCGAGAGCGTCGGTGTCGTCAAGTTCCTGATGAGCATAGACAATCCTGCTCCGCAAGTCATCGAGGCCGTTCAATGTGCCGTAGCCTGGCTCGACAGGGTTAAGCTCACCGGAATCCGTCAGAGCAACAAGCCGGACAGCTCCTTAGAGAGGGGCTACGATAAGGTTATCATCAATGACCTGACGGCCCCGCCTATATGGGCACGCTTCTATCAGATTGGAACCAATCGCCCAATCTTCTGCGGCCGTGACGGCAAAATTAAATATACTCTGGCCGAGATTGAGCACGAACGGCGTACAGGTTATAGCTGGTACATCTACGGGCCGACCGAGCTGCTGGCCAAAGACTACCCCGCCTGGCAAAAAAAGTGGACGCCGGAAAAGAACGTAATAAGTAATGAACAAAAACGTAATAACAAAACGCATCAGGGCGATTCGCCGCGAGCTGAATAAAAAGAAGATAAGTTGTCTTATAGTAACAAAGCCGGCCAACGTAACTTACACGACAGGCTTTATGGGCGAAGATAGCTGGGCGGCAATCACCAGAGGTAACGTCTATCTTCTGACCGACAGCAGATACACCGAGCAGGCGCAAAGCGAATGTCCCTGCTGCACCATAATTGAGCGTGCCGATTCCTTATCCCAAGCCGTAGCACAACTGGTAAGAAACCTAAAATCAGTAAGGACGGTAACCGTTGAAAAGTCAACCTCGCTGGCGGATTTTGAAGCGTTAAAAAAACACGTCAAAGCCCGGTTCAGGTCGGTTGCGAATGTTATTGAAATCGTCCGCAGCAGTAAAGACAATTTCGAAATCAAAGCCGTCGAGGCCGCCGCCTCAATAGCGGCACGTGCACTCAAACAAACACTGCCGCATATTAAGCCCGGCGTAACTGAAAGCAAGCTGGCAGGGATGCTCGATTTTCAAATTCGCAAACTCGCAGCGACGAACAGCTTCCCGACAATCGTTGCCTTCGGCCCTAACGCCTCCCGACCGCATCATCAGCCGGGCAAAAGAAAGCTCAAATCAAAAGATACCGTCCTGATTGACTTCGGAGCTAAATATAATGGCTATTGCAGCGATATTACCAGATGTTTTGTTGTAGGCAAGCCGACCACTTTTTATAAAAAGGTTTACGATGTCGTCGAGCATGCCCAGGCTGCTGCAATAAAAATGGTCAAAGCCGGCGTCAAAATTAAACAGGTCGATGCCGCCGCCAGAGGGATAATTGATAAAAATAATTTGCCTGTCTATGGCCACGGCACCGGGCATGGCCTCGGCCTGGAAATCCACGAATCTCCTTTCCTCAAGGTCAAAAGCAGGGGCACTCTCAAAGCCGGCGAAGTTATTACCATCGAGCCGGGCGTATATATCCCCGGCAAATTAGGCGTACGAATAGAAGATGACGTCCTTGTAACCCAGACAGGATGCAGAATATTAACCCACAAGTGTCCACATTTACCCCTACGCTAAACTAAGAAGGTCAAATATATCTTTACCCACCATAAATAAAAAGCTACAATGGGAACAATTTGTAATCCATATTTTGAACCGGAGGTTATTATGAAAGCAAGATTAGTATTTCTGTTGGTCGCATTAGTGCTTTTAGCCGGTGCATCGGCTGCCGGAGGTCAGATACAGTTCAAGAAAATCGTCGTTGATAAAACCTTTCGCTCCGAGGGCGTGGCGGTGGCCGACGTCAACCGCGACGACAAGCTGGACATCCTCGCAGGCGATGTATGGTATGCAGCGCCCGACTGGAAAATGCACGAAATCCGTCCCGTCGGCCAGTACGATGGCTCGAAAGGTTACAGCCAGACCTTTGCCAATTTCGCTCAGGATGTAAACGGTGACGGCTGGGCCGATTCGATTATCATTGGCCTGCCCGGCGAGCCGTGCTGGTGGTATGAAAACCCGAAGGGCAAGCCCGGCCACTGGAAACAGCGAATGGTTGTCGATAGCGCCTGCAACGAGACGCCGTTATTTGTTGACCTGCTGGGTAATGGCAAACCCGTGCTGGTCTTTGCCGTCCGACCCAAAGGGCTGATGGCCTGGTTCAGTGTGCCGAGCGACCTTGACGGTCTTTGGGATATGCACATTATCGCTGGCCCGAATGCACCCGGTACAGACAGATACAGCCACGGCCTGGGCATGGGCGATGTCAACGGCGATGGCCGAAACGATGTCCTCATAAAAGAAGGATGGTGGCAGGCACCCAAAGACCCCACACAGAATAATTGGGAGTTTCACCCAGCCAATCTCGGACCGGACTGTGCAGATATGCTCGTCTATGATGTGGATGCCGACGGCGATGGCGACGTAATTACCAGCTCAGCCCACAATTATGGCATTTGGTGGTTCGAGCAGATGCCCGCCGCCGATGGTCCGCAGTTCGAGCAGCACCTTATCTTCAAGGAGTTTTCTCAGCCTCACGCGATACGCCTGGTTGACATCAATGATGACGGCGTCAAGGATTTGGTTACCGGCAAGCGGTATTTCGCGCACATGGGTAAAGACCCCGGCGAATATGAGCCAGCGGTACTTTATTGGTTTGAGCTGCACCGCCCACAGAACGGCAAGGTCGAGTTCATCCCGCACAAAATCGACGATGACTCCGGCGTCGGGACTCAATTCGAGGTAATCGACATCAATGGCGACGGCAAGCCTGACATCGTTACATCAAACAAAAAAGGCGTTCACGTCTTTCTGCAACTGCGTCAATGAACGTCCCGGCGTGAATGATAACGGATAGCATATACAGTTGAACGCTAATATTTATTTGACTGCCGGAGACAATAAACTATAATATAAATTGTTCACTAGGGGTGGCCTTGGAAGAGCAGGCCTGAGAAAAGACCCTTTGAACCTGAACAGGATAATCACTAAATATCTGAGAAGCCTGCGTAGGAAAGTGATTGACAGTGAAATTTAACAGCCACAGAGTGAATCGCTTCGGAGCGGGAGCGATTTTTTGTTTTTAACGGGAAATCCAAAACGATGGCTAAACAGTTAGAGACATCGCGAACAGGGGCGATTTCCGACGAGGTTAAATTTGTCGCCGAGGCGGAAAATGTGGATGCCGAGCTTATCCGCGATGAGCTTGCCGCCGGCCGGCTGGTAATACCCGCGAACAAGCTGCACTTGAAAACCAATCTAAAGCCGGCGGGTATAGGCCGCGTGCTTACCACAAAGGTAAATGCAAATATCGGCACAAGCACTGTCCGCTGCTCGGTAGAATCTGAAATCGAAAAGATGAAGACGGCACTTGCCGTCGGCGCCGATGCGATTATGGATTTGAGCACAGGCGGCAACCTTGACGAAATCCGCCGGAAGCTGCTTGCTCGGTGCCCGGCACCTTTCGGAACGGTGCCAATCTATGAAATGATAAAGGATAGAAACGTCGAGGACATAGACAACAAAATAATTTTGAAGATAATTGAAAAACAGGCCAGGCAGGGCGTCGATTTTTTCACGATTCACGCCGGCGTCTTAAAGGAGCATCTGCCTTTAATCGAGAACCGGGTGGCGGGTATCGTCAGCCGGGGCGGGGCGCTGTTAGCCAAATGGATGCTATACCACAACAAGCAAAATCCCTTGTACGAAATGTTCGATGATTTGTGTGGCATATTGGCCGAGTATGATATTTGTTTTTCTCTGGGCGATGGCCTACGGCCCGGCGCGATCGCCGATGCCACCGATGATGCACAAATCGCAGAATTGAGGACCCTCGGCGAGCTTACCGCCAGAGCCCAGCAAAAGGGCTGTCAGGTTATGGTCGAAGGTCCGGGCCACGTGCCGTTTGACCAGATACAGCACAATATGGAAATCCAGCAGCAGATTTGTCACGGCGCTCCGTTTTACGTTCTTGGCCCGCTGGTAACGGATATTGCAGCCGGCTACGACCATATAACATCAGCAATCGGTGGAACTGCCGCCGCCTTTTACGGCGCATCGTTCTTGTGCTATGTTACGCCCAGAGAGCATCTGGGTCTGCCCAACGCTGATGACGTCCGGGCCGGCGTGATTGCGGCAAAAATCGCAGCCCACGCCGCCGATGTCGCTCGCGGCTTAAAAGGCACTGCCGAGAGGGATAAAAAGCTGAGCATCGCCCGGACGAATCTGGACTGGAAATCGCATTTTGCCGAATCCCTCGACCCGCAAACGGCTGAAACAATGCACCGCCAGGCCTGTGAAAAAACTGATACTGAAGAATTGCCGTCCGCCGACTACTGCTCGATGTGCGGGCGACAGTGGTGCAGTGTCAGGATAAACAGAGAAATCCGCGAAGCGATTAAAAATAGCATATAGAAAACGCGATTGAGCAGGTGAAAAATCACAGCCTCAAATTCAAAAAATGCGTTTGACCTTCTTAGCTTAACTTGGCTATTGACTATTGATTATTTTCTATTGAATTTAAGTGACGTTTTCTTTTCAATAGTCAATAGTAAATAGAAAATAGTCAATTTTACGTCAGATTGGGCAATGAGTGTAACGTTCAAAAAGCTCGTGAAAGAAAAGGTCGTTCTGCACTTTGTGATAGCCGTGACACTGACAGTAATATCCGGTTGTTCGAAGCAAGAGGGTCAGACCGAAAGCGAAAAGAGATATATTACCGTCAAAGGCTCTGATACTATGGTTCATCTGGTTAGTTACTGGGCGGAGGCTTTTATGCAGAAGAATCCCGGCATAGAGGTCTCGGTAACCGGCGGAGGTTCAGGGACGGGGTTCGCCGCACTTCTAAACGGCACCACCGACATTTGCGCAGCCTCGCGAAGTATAACGGAAAACGAGCTGACGCTGGCCACACAAAAAGACATCCACCCAAATGAAATCGTCGTCGCCAGAGACGGACTCGCGGTCGTAGTTAATCCTGACAATCCCATCAATGAATTGACAACAGACCAACTGAGAAAAATTTTCACGGGAGACTTTCACCGATGGAGCGACGTCGGCGGACCTGAACAGGAAATTGTCGTGCTGTCCAGAGAATCAAGCTCCGGAACCTACATATTCTTCCAGGAAATGGTGCTCAAAAAGCAGGATTACAGGCTTGATGCGAACCTGCTGCCGGCTACCTCAGCGATTATTCAATCGGCTTCGACTGACAAATGGGCGATAGGATATGTCGGATTAGGTTATGCCCTTGCTGCTACGGACAAGGTAAAAATCATAGCGGTTAAAGCCGATGACAAATCCGCTGCTATTATACCGTCAGACCAGACCGTAAAATCAGGACAGTATCCTATCGCCAGACCGCTGTATCTCTACCTCAACGGCGAACCGGAGGGGACAATAAAGAAATTTATAGATTTTTGCCTTAGTTCTGAAGGTCAATCAATAGTAACAGAGACCGGATACGTTGCGATTAAATAATGAGAGTTGCCCGGAAAGAAAAAGCCATAAAACTAATACTGCTGGCCACAGCTTCAACGAGCATTCTGATTGTAGCAGGCATATTTGTGTTTCTGGGCAGAGAGGCCGGGCCGTTTGCTATTGAGCCGGGATTAAAAGAGCTTCTGGGCAGCCGGTGTGGATACCGGTGTCCTGCATAAGTGAGCCTTGCCGTTCGCTGAAGCGTCTGTCGCAGGTTTTACAGCACAATCGTCGGATGGCTTTGTCTTTTCCCATCCATTCGGCGATTGAGAGATTGTCTGTATTGAAATGGTTAAAGTCTGCACAATCGCTGTTGGGGCAGGCAAAGAAAGACAGTGGCAAATTGGCTGGTTCAGCGTTACCTGGTTTTTATGGTTTTTTTGTTTAGCAAATTGTGTTTCCTTGCAAAAAATGAGAAGTTGTCCTATAACATATCCGCCAAATGCCCTTAAAATGTCTAATTTTGTTATTATTCTTTACCAATATCATGAATGAGAACCACACTTTATGAAATTGAAGTTTATATTAACAGCTTTACTTATTTTTTTTGTCGTCGGCTGTAATGAAAAAGCCGACCCAAATGAGCCTCAAGGCTTTATACAGGTCAAAGGTTCGGACACACTTGTTAATGCTGCACAGAAGATTGCCGAAGAATTCATGAAAGAGTATCCCTATGTCTTCGTGGCGATAACCGGCGGTGGCAGTGGAGTGGGAATTGCCTCATTAATAAACAAAACATGCGATGTAGCAACAGCCTCACGGGAAATAAAACCTAAAGAAGTTGAATTGGCCCAAAAACGAGGTGTGTTCCCAAAAGAATTGATAGTGGCCCACGATGGCGTAGCAGTAATAGTAAATAAGAATAATCCCGTTGATAAACTAACAATCGAAGATTTACATAAGATATTTACCGGAGAGACCGTCAGCTGGAAACAGTTTGGCGGAAAAGACCTACCCATAGTAACCTTATCGCGTGAAGTCAGTTCTGGCACACACACTTATTTCAAAGAACAAGTAATACACCTCGGTAAAAAAGACAGAACCGAAGAGTTCTCGGCCAAAACCCTGCTGTTATCCTCCTCGCAGACAATTGTCGAAGAGGTGGCAACTAACGAAGGAGCTATAGGATATTTGGGTATGGGCTATGTTTCTGATAGAATAAAATCGTTAATGCTAAACAGAAATGGCCAGTTCTATCCACCTGATATTGACAATGTCCTGAAAGGTACATATCCGCTATCCAGACCACTTTATTTTTATACAAATGGTGAACCCCAGGGAGTGACAAAGTCATTTATTGATTTTACCTTGTCATATAAGGGGCAACGGCAATTCGAAGAAACCGGTTTCGTTCCATTAGGAGCAACTATTGTTAAGAAGGATTAGAGAGCACATTATTGAATCGTGCATAAAGCTGAGTGGCTTCCTGGTCATCGCTTTTGTTTTCTTGATTTTTTTATTTTTGCTCAAAGACTCTCTTTCTTTATTTGGTATATACCCACTCGGCCAGTTTCTGTTTGGCAGAAACTGGCTTCCCATTTCGGAACCGCCAAGGTTTGGTGTAATACCGCTTCTGCTCGGTTCGTTATATGTTACTGCCGGATCCATTATTATCTGTGTTCCCGTTGGGGTGGCATCGGCAATGTTTATTGCTGAGGCTGCTCCAAAATCTTTAAAATATATCTTAAAATCACTGGTTGAAATTCTTGCCTCAATTCCGAGTGTCGTTTTAGGATTTATCGGCATCGTCTGGCTCGGCCCATTTCTCAAGGGTATCTTTAAATTGAACACAGGAATGTGCGGCCTGACCGGAAGTTTACTGTTAGCGTTTATGGCTTTGCCTACAATAATCAGCATTTCCGAAGATGCTCTGGTCGGCGTCCCGAAAAGTTTCAAGGAGGCGGCGTTTGGTCTTGGGGCTACGAGGTGGCAGACATTGTGGCGCATTGTGCTGCCATCAGCTTCATCTGGCATCATAGCCGGTGTGATGCTGGGCATCGGCAGAGTTATCGGTGAGACGATGGTGGTAATGATGGTTACTGGCAATGCCCCTGTCATACCGGTTTCAATTCTTCAACCTCTAAGAACGCTTACCGCAACTATTGCCGGTGAAATGGGCGAGACAGTCAGCGGCTCGGAGCATTATTTTGCACTTTTTGCAGTCGGACTAATCCTCTTTACAATAACTTTCATGATAAATTTAATTGCCGAGTTCTTTTTACGAAGGGCAAGAAGATGAACGCAGCTAAGAGACGCGAAAGAGTTGCTTTTGGCATTCTAGGATTTGTGACCTTGCTGGTTGTAGTGCCGATAATTTTGACTATTCTGTACATCGTTAAAAGTGGTATCGGTGCAATAAGCTGGGAATTTATTTCGCAGTCACCCCGCAACGGGATGAAAGAAGGCGGTATCTTTCCTGCGATAGTCGGCACAATCCTGCTGGTGATTGGTACGATGGTGTTTTCACTGCCTCTCGGCATATTGTCTGCTGTTTATTTGGTTGAATATGCGAAAGATAACACTTTTACGCGTTTGATTAAGCTGTCCGTTGTAAACCTCTCAGGTATTCCTTCTATCGTTTATGGTTTGTTTGGATTTACGTTGTTTGTCCTGTTTTTGAAATTTGGAACATCTATTCTTGCAGGTTCGTTGACGCTGGCCATTATGAGTCTACCTATAATCATTACTGCTTCTAAAGAAGCCCTTGAAGCTGTGCCTTACAGTTTTCGAGAGATTAGTCTGTCCTTAGGAGCAACAAAATGGCAGACCATTCGATATTGTGTACTACCTTACGCAATACCTGGTATGCTCACCGGAACTGTTTTGAGCCTAAGCAGGGCCGCCGGAGAAACAGCGCCTATTCTCTTTACGGTTGCCGCATTTTATTTGCCTCGCTTGCCCCGTTCGGTTTTCGACCAAGTTATGGCTCTGCCTTATCATCTTTACGTTATTTCCACGCAGGTACCGAATATGTCGATGAAAATGAGTTTCGCCACAGGATTTGTGCTTATAGCTTTGGTATTTCTGATGAATCTGGTGAGCATAATTCTGCGCGCACATTTCAGAAGGAAAAAGCAATGGTAGCTGAAGCGATAATAAAAACTGTCAATCTAAATTCTTATTTTGGAGCGCTTCAGGTCTTAAAAAACATAAACCTGGAAATCTATAAGAATGAGATACTTGGAATTATTGGACCAGCCAACAGTGGAAAGACCACATTTTTGCGAGCATTAAATAAACTCAATTATATTAATGCAACATACTCGCAGGATGGACATATTTTCTTTGATGGTGAGAATATCACAAATCTGAGTGACACTATTCTGCGTAAGAAGATAGGTATTATTTTTGCACTCCCTCAGGTACTTCCTGTGAGCGTTTACAATAATATTACCTATGGTCCTAAAGTCCACGGGATTACCGATAGAAAAACACTCGGCGAGATTGTCGAAAATGCTCTGAAAAAAGCTTATCTCTGGGACGAAATCAAGGAGAGGCTTGATCTGCCGGCCCCAAAGCTGTCCGGCGGTCAGCAGCAGCGGCTTTGTATCGCCCGGACCCTAGCACTGGAGCCAGAGGTAATTCTCTACGACGAGCCTTGCTCGGGACTAGACCCTATTTCGACGGCAAAAATCGAAGATGCTATGCAGCAGTTAAAGAAGAATTATACACAAATACTTGTGACCAATAATACTAAACAAGCGGCGCGAGTAAGTAACCGATGCGGATTCTTTCTTATGGGTGAACTGGTAGAAATCAATGAAACGTCCGACCTTTTCACTAATCCAGTGGATAAACGGACAGATGATTATATCAGTGGCAGGTTTGGATAAAATGAAATTTGTGCCTAAAATCGAGACATCCGGCCTGAATTTATATTATGGGGACTTCCCAGCTCTGAAAAACATAAACATCAGAATTCAGGAACGGAATATTACTTCTATCATAGGTCCTTCCGGATGCGGCAAATCTACGCTTTTGCGATGCTTCAACAGAATGAACGATCTTATAGAACATATAAAGGTTGAGGGTAAAATAGTAGTCGAAGGCCAAAATATTCTTAATCCCGATACCGACCTGGTCTTATTGCGTAGGAAGGTTGGGATGGTTTTTCAGCGGCCTAACGTTTTTGACTTGTCAATTTACAATAATCTCAGGTTTGGGCTTCGCATACATCACATGCTGAATAAAAAAGAAGAGATTATGGCGGCTATCCAAGACAGCCTTGAGAGTGTCGGGCTCTGGCAGGGTCTGAAGGACAAACTCAGGAAAAATGCCCGTATGCTTTCGCTCGAACAGCAACAGAGACTCTGTATCGCCAGGGTGTTGGTGTTAAAACCTGTTATAATTCTGCTGGATGAACCTTGCTCGGCATTGGACCCTATCTCGACTCTTAGAATTGAGGAACTGCTACGAGTATTGAGGCAGGAATACACGCTTGTAATTGTAACACACAACATGCAGCAAGCTGCAAGAGTGTCGGATTATACAGGGTTTATGTATCTGGGAGAGCTTGTTGAGTTTGGAGATACAACCAAAGTATTTACGAATCCAAAAGAAAAACTTACAGAGAACTATATAAGCGGCCATTTCGGCTGATTTGAGGAGACAATTATGGTTAGAGAAAGGTTTGCTGGACATATCAAAAAAATTGAAAATGAGGTCATGGATATGGGAGAAATGGTTATTGCGGCTATAAACCGCTCTGTGCAAGCCCTCAAAGCCGGAGATATCCCAGAGGCCAAACGGATTATTGAAGAAGATAACCTTATTAATAAAAAGCGATTGGAAATTGAGGAAGAATGTATCAATCTTATCGCATTGCAGCAACCGGTAGCTGTCGATTTGCGCGAGATTGTAGCAATTCTCTATGTCATCACCGATTTGGAGCGTATTGGCGATTATGCTGAAGGCATAGGGAAAATTGTAATTATGCTCGGCAATGAGCCTCCCATAAAACCTCTTGTGGATATTCCATTAATGGCTGAAATAGCTATAAACATGCTTAAAAGAAGTCTTGGAGCATTTGTCAGCCGTGATGTCAAAACCGCTGAGGCAATCTGCAACAAAGATGATGAAGTTGACAAGCTTTACGATCAGGTGTATCACGAATTGCTGACCTGCATGATTGAAAATCCACAAACAATATCAAGAGCAACACCGCTTATCTGGGCCAGTCACAATCTTGAACGCATGGCCGACCGTGTGACCAATATTTGTGAGCGTACAGTTTATCTTGCCACCGGCTCAATGCGTGAAATAAACGTATCGCGTTATTAGTATTACAGCGCAAATAAGGCTCAAAAAATAAAGGTAGTGATGTCGATAGCTCCTTATAAGGATAAAATTTATAAGAAGAATCGATACAGATATTAAACATATCAAAAGTATTGGCAAAGAATTGAACGCATTTTTGTCCCAATTTGACGATTGCTTCAGCCGCAGCGGCTCGCGGCAGAACCTGCAAACCTATGTCAAGGGGCAGCTATCCGACCTGCCCCCCAAAAGCGTTGAGCCCACCGCTCTTGCAGCAAACACTGAGCCCCCAGCCTGCAAGCTCTGGTAAGCATGAACTGCGAACTTGCACGGAAGGTCTGCGCCGCTGATGACGAAGTTGATGCCCTGAATCGCCAGATGTACCTTATACTACAAGACAGGATTCGCAACCATCCTGAGCAAACAGAGCCGTTGATACATCTGCTTTCAGCCTCACGACACCTTGAGCGCGTAGCTGACCACGCCACCAATATAGCTGAAGATGTCATTTATATGATTGAAGGTCAAATCGTCCGTCATGAGGCCGAACATTTCAAATCATAAACTTTTTTCGTAATGGCGGTTGGGAAACGGCCTCAAAAGCCGATATTATTTTCAGCTACGTCTTCATTGAATCCAGCTCGATAAAAGCTATCGGCAGAAAGACAAAGACCGGCAGCCACGCATAAAATCCCATTTGATAAAAGCTGCCGATACTCGCCTCCGGAGCGAGCATCTTGCAGATAAAGGTTGTGATAAAACACGCACCTACCATAACAAAGCTAATCGCAACCGCCGACTTCATCGACTTCGGGTCACGACAAACCAGAATCGGCAGACACACTATAAGCATTGCCAGGTTGATAATCGGCTCGGTAACACGAAAGTGCTTCTGGCTGTAAAGCTGGCGCGAATCCTTGATTTTTGCCTGCTCTGCCTGCGCTACAAGGACAGCCAACTGTCGCCAGCTCAACAAAGTTGTGTGCTCGGATTTGAGCCTGACAGGAATGTCCTTTGGAGTAATGTCACTTGCGTAAGAAGATATCGGCTGGACACCTTTAATGGAACCTTTTTCGATGAATCGCCCGTTAGTTAAATCCCACTTGCCGGTCTGTCTATTGTAAACCGCCCTTTCGGCATCTATCCGGCCGATTACCTCCCAGATTCGTGAATTGGCTATCTTACGCCGTCTGATTATAGTGGGCTTATGAAGTGTCGATGTTTCTACATCAAACCTTGCAGAGCAAATTAGTGAGCCGTTGCCGTCAGGGATGAACCATATATCATAGGATTCCTGGCCGGGTATATCATTCTGGTGACGCACAAGCTTGTCCGCAAGCGGCGGTATTATAAGCTCATTGTTTACTATATGCACGCCGGTCAGCAGCAGGGCAAGAAACACTATCGGCCCGATTACACGCTTCAAACTGACGCCAGAAGCCATCACGGCCACTAATTCATTGTAGCGAACCATCTTGTTAAATGTAAAGGCCGCTGCTACTACGGTTATCATCCCTGCGAAATCCCGAAAGTACAACGTGCTGTTGAGACCATAAAATGTCAATATGTTTTTAATGACAGCCAGCGTACCAAGCTCGATATGCTCGGTAAACTCGTCGAGATTCACGAACAAATCGATGATTATTCGCAATCCTATCAGAACGCAAAAGGCGATTGCGTAGCCGATTAGGAAATTCTTCATAACATATCTATCTAATATCTTCATATCGCGTATTTTCTATGAACAGCGAGCTGTACTTTAGTTTTTCAATAGCTGGCGATATATAACAACAACCAGCCCGGACAAGAATAACAACCCTGCCCACATCAATGCTATTCCTGAAATGCCCTGCGAATAAAGGTTTTTAGTGATGTTCTTGCCGCTTATTATACATACTATCAGCACTACAGCGGGCACACAGCTTACACCGAAAGCGCTGAGCAGATGTCCGCCCTTCTTTAATATACCCAGGCCGATACCAATCAGTATCATTGAGATGCAGCCTATTCCGAACACCAAACGAGAATGCATCTCAACCTTAATTCGCAACAATGTCTTCAGTATTGTTCTCTGAAGCTCATTTTGCAATTCTGTCAATTCTGGACTTGCCTTCGGCCCTAATGGCTCGGAAGCCAGTTGTTGACTTCTTAATGAGCCGTTTTCGGTTCTGAATTTATTTGCTACGGCTTCTACGGCTGTGGGTGGAATCAAACCGCGAACGATATGACGCATTTTTAATTCCTCTGTGCCTTCCGCCCTTGCATTATAGATGTCCATCGTCAAAGTCGGCGCCATCTTATCGCCCTCGATGTGCAGCAAAGCCTTTGCGCATCTCAAGGTACGCAAAGGTCGTTTGCTGTCCGTATCGTATTCTATAACCACGACCTCGCCGGATAACTCGACTTCTTCTTCCTCTTGCACGTTGCATTGACCGGCAGTAAATTTGACCGAGTTCGGCTCACCGAGCAGCTCATAAAAGCTGTTCGTACCATTAGCTATTCTGCTCTTAATGTCCTGTGCTAACAGGTCCGTGATAAGCTGCGCGTAAGTTTCGCCCGCCAGTTTTGCAATTGGATAAAACTGCATCAGGTCAGCCTTGATTTTTTTCATTTCATTTATTTTCTTGAATTTTATCTCATCGCCCAACAGTGAGCCGAACTCCGTCGTCAACGACAGCCATTCCGCCCCTCCCTCATCCTCAACGCCCATCTGGTTTGTCCTGTATGCGATTATTTGCACTTCGTTGAATCTGTCTTGCGGCGTGAAATTAACTTTTGCACCTTCAGCGGTAATTAGCTTTTTTATTTCGGATTTTTTCCTATCGATATCGATAACAACCACGCCTGAAAGTGCATTGTGTTCCGGCTCGGCCTCATCGGCGTAAATCAAGAACCGGCCGTCAGGCGGCAGTTTATAATATCTTCTCCGCTGGATATTGCGGAAAAGTATTTGTTTTGCGTCGGCCTTAAGAGCTTTTTCTGCTGAATGTATAAAAACCGGCATTACATAGAAGCTCAAAAGCAGATTTGCAATCGCCACTATAATTGCCAGGGCCAGCCCCGGATAAATCAACGTCAGCAGGCCTATCCCGCTTGCTCTGCATGCGTCAAGCTCATTATCGGTTGTAAGCCGCCCGTAAACCAAAGCCCCCGCGAACAACGCCGCCATCGGCAGTACAAAAGTCAGCGTTATCGGCAGGAAGTAACCCATAAGGTGGATTACTTGCCGAGGTCCTACGCCGTATTCCTGAACCGGCCGCAGAACACTGCCCAGGCTCAGAATCAGCGTCAGGGCCACAACTGTCGGAGCAAAAACTCTTAAAAGCTCCCGAAATATATATCTATGTAATGTAAAGACCATTTTTCTACATATACCATACAATATTACTTTGCAACAGAGTTTTCTATCCCGCTTATTAAGCCTTTGTCGAATAATGCACCATTACCAAAAAGATTTAGTGCAGTTTTTGCAAATTGCTATTTGTTCCTGTTGAGCTGTTTTATGGAGCAGCCTTATTTTTCTATAGGATTTGTTATTCCAAATTTCAAAGACCGATGTTTTATTTACATCTCCTAAGATAACTGTGCCTTCATAGTCTAAGCAGCACAAGGCAGCTTTACCATCGGACAGCACGGTGAATGTTCGCCAGACTCTTGAACATGGTTTTCTTATTGCTGATTTCATGGTATGACTAATTTCAGAGTCGGTCCAATTGTGGACCTTGCCGAAGGAAAAATCGTCCACGCAATTCTCCAGAGTTCGTATAGTCTTGTTTTTGTCCGACGTGCTGCAGCAGGCAGCTTTTATTTTCAATGGTGATTTCTTGAGGTTTCTGAGCTTAACTAATTCTTTAATATTGGCTACGATAGTATCAAACTTAAGCCCGAACCGTATCTGCTCAAACTCTTCCTTTGTTGTCCCGTCGAAACTTATTTTAATCTCATCAAGCCCCGCATCAATAAGCTCATTAGCTTTGTCTGCCGTAAGGATAGACCCATTCGTAAATATTATCACTCTTTTAAGACCTTTTTCCTTGGCATACCGCACTCGTTCGGATAAATGTTTATCAAGCAACGGCTCGCCGAAATTGTGTAAATGGATAGTCCGGCAGTTATATTTAGAACATTCATCTACGATTCTGTTGTAAAGAGCATCGTCCATGTAACGAGCAGGCCGTTGCATTTTTCGATGCGGACAGATTACACATTTCGCGTTACAGGCGTTAGTCGTTTCTATCCGTACTGTATTGGGAAATTGACTAAGTGCAAGCTCAAATGCACTTCCGATAAAAGAGCAGGATATTCTCGAAAGTTTTGTTCTATTTTGTCCTGTTTTGTTAATCACGATTTGTCCTCTTTCAGACTTATCAAGCTCGATTATCGGCAATAGGAGGTATTTTGCAACGAAAATTTCTACTTGTTGTTTAGTTGGTTTGCGGGGGATAATATAATGCAGAGAACTTCTGCCTCGAAGCCTTAGTATCTCCTTCGCCTGCCTCGGTGATGCCGGAATCGGCACCGGTTTTCAATTCTCGATTCTGCCGGCAAAAAAGAAATTCCTCAGCCGCCTATGGCCATTTCGGTTTCGACTCTGAAGACGTCAAACTCTGAACCGTACTGCCCTAAGTATAGCAGAGAATAAGCCCGTTTGAAGACCAGCACAGGTAACATCAGAACAGTCCCGATATATGGTATCGCCAGGATGCAGGCGGCACAGCAGCAGGTTACAAAAATGGCAGTCAGAACAATTGCGCCGATGGCTAATGCTATCACAATTTGAAAAAGAATATACAGGGCGAAGCGGGCTTTGTTCACAGAGAGGATTGTCAGGAATTCCCGCCAGCCGGCGATGCAGCTTGTTGTTCGTAAGAACATAATTGGCACGACAAAGTCCATCGTGAATTTGCCGATTACGGCAAAGGCAATTGAGATAGCAATAATAATAAGGCCCATTATTACGCACCCTGAGATGCCGATTACAACTGCCCCATCGCCGGCTATTATCATAGCGATACACGCGATAGTTAAAAGTATGGGCAGCCCTATCGCGGCGAAACCTATTAATCCTAATATGATTCTGAACAAAAACAGGCTGTTGGCGTGTTGTCGGAATTTCGTCCAGGGAATTTTGACCTCGGCCTTGTTTTCAGCAACGCAGTGGAGGAACATAAATCGCCCCCGGCTGCTCAGCCAGGTAAAAACAAGCCACAGCACTACTATCAACACCACTACAGTTAAAGCTACAGGAATAATCCAGGCCAGGTTCTCTAAGACAAACTCTTTTGCCTGACCGAAGGCCTCACGGGCTTCAGAAGGCCCGCCTCCTCTGCCTCCCCCTCCTCCGCTGCCTCCACCGCCACCCAGGTATGCCAGCCAGGCGCAGAAGCCGATAACGAACCATTTGCCTAAATCGAAAGGTCTAAAAAGGATTGTCTTTACCTTCTCGAAAGCAGGGCCGATAGGCTCGATTACACTTATTATCGGTGGTCGTAGCGGGGTCATAATATAAGTCCTCCAAGATAAATAAACCAGTTAATGAACATTACTGCTAAGAAAATCACGGCGAAGAAAGAGTTTATGTTAGAGACCAAAATACTAAAGCCCGCCAGACAAACCACAGCAATCATAGCTGCCAGGCCTATAGCTTTCTCCCACCAGCTTACTTTCATAATGATATTCTTTTCTTTCTGCTTCTTTGCTGTCTTTAATTGTTCGAGTTTGTCAAGGGCATTATTTATTAATGATTCGGTGAATGCTCTGCCGGGTTTACTTGAATCGTCGGCCAGTTTCATAAGCCGCGAGATATTCCTGTCTGATTGAGCCAGAGAATCACGACACAACAGATTATCATTTTTTTGTTTCATAATATTGTCCTTTGTCGTACAACGGTGCTATTCGCTTGAATTCCCGGCGAAGAGAAATTCGCGCTCGATACAGCAAACTGTGCACAGCCTTTTCCGTAATTCCCATCTGTCCGGCAATATCCTGCGTCAGGAGACCTTCGATATATCTGGCCTTTAGCACGGCTTGTTCTTTATTTTCCAATCTGCTCAGCGCTAAACGGACAAGCTCGTCTGTTTCTTCTCGTTCGAGCACTTCGTCAGGCAACGGCCTGGTGTCAATCGTCTCGAGGTAGCTGCTGATATCACCGTTAGTGCCGGGCCGAGACGCCCGCTTTCTGGCCTCAAGGCGGATGTTGTTACGTGCGATGCCGACAATCCATTCCTCGGGGCTGCCTCTCGATGGGTCATAGCTGCCAAATCCCCGTACAGCATCGAAAACAGTCCTTTGCACCAGCTCTTCGGCAAGTGAAGGGTTCGGCCAACGCCTCATAAACATCCCATAAAGCAGTGGAATTTCCCGGCCGATAAATTCTCGCCATATATCAGCATCGCCTCGAGCAAATCCAGCCCAAATTCGTTGTTTTAGCTCATCAGACACTTTCTCAAATTTACCTTTCAGGTATTAGGCTCTACTATGTAATATACGCCCAGAGTGAAAATTACTCACACTTTTTTAATATTTACCTCACGCTCTCTGATTGACAGTATTGTGAAGCAATCTTTACGTTCCGGAGACGACCTTTACTGGTCCACATTAAGTTTGACTTTCCTGACAGCACAGCTTAGGAGGAAAATTAAGTTTATCTTGGGCTGTTCCGGAGTTATAGGACAGCCCTTGCAAAATAAACAAGCCGTTAAAACGGCTCAAGCTTACGTACGTATCCTGAGTCTCCACCGCAAGGTGTTCGCGCAGCGTCCCTTAGGGACTTACGGAGTGACGGGTTGTTCATGATTTGATTCACGACTCTCGATTCACCCCCTGGGCTTTTCCTGCTGCTGTTTGAGTAATCGCAGCTCCTTTTGAATGGGCCAATCGGCGAAGGCCAGAACGAATGGCATGATTATATTCACTATTGGCACGAGCATTAACAGCCCAAGCGCCCAGCAGTAGCCTGCTTTGGAAAATATCTTGCAGAATATCAATATCTTTATGATGACTACTATCAGGGCAAAGAAAATTGCGAAAATGGCAAATATCGCTATAATCACAGGAGCCGCATCCGGACAATGCTGGAAAGGTGCACCAAGTTCCATATTTTCCCCTTACAATGTTTTAAGAAATTATCTTAACAGCAAACGCTAATTATATAATTATTAAGTTGGTAGTATAGCAAATAGGCGTCTCTTTTACAAGACCAATTTAGCCGCGAGAGGCAGGTGTGAGCGAAAGCTCATAACCCGTTTAGCTCAGCTATGCCACGAGCTATCTGGTCACGGCGGGCCTCGATGGGGGCCGGGTCTTTAGTGAAACTCGTCATATCTGTCGTAATACTTTCGGGCACCTCAAGCAGAGCTGTGTATTTATTATTCTGTTCGGGGGTGAGCTTGTCCTTTTTAGATTTGAGCATTCTGCTTAGAATGGCCAGGTACTCGTAGTCCTCGATGCCGTCACGCAGCATTTCCCAGCGGACGCTTTCAACCGGCCCATCGAGAACCGGCTCGGCTGGGTGGGCATCCGCAGCGGCCTGTGGTGGATAAATGAATCGACCATCTCCGTTGCCCCAGGGTTTTCTATCGCCTTTGGGTGTGCTGTAGCCGGAGCGCCAGCCCATAGGGTCCTCGTATGGATTCTGGGGACGCTCGGCGTCTGGATAGGCGGCGGAGCTGGTCCAGTAATTTGTCTGCCAGACTAAGATGCCGTCAATTTTGCGTTGCCAGCTCTGCCAGAGCCAGACTCGCAGCTCGGTGCCGGGATGGTCAATAAACAAGGTGCAATAGGGTGCCTTGGGACCTGTGCAGACATACCACCAGAATTTTTCGCCGTATTGGCGCCGTTGTTCAGCCGGTTCGTGTTCATAGTTATTTGAAACGGGGCACCAGATATTCGGTCCGCCGATTAAGTTCGGCTCGACCTGTTCGGTCAGCATACGATTGATGTCAGGGGCTGCCTGCTTGAGCTTGGCGAACCCGTTCATCACAAACTCATAATCTTTAGGGGCAGGCTCATCGAACCAATAGACAAAGGCCTCGTCGAGCCAGCCTTTTTCGCGCAGGTGCTCCTGGACTTCGCGGCAGTAGGCGTGAAAAGCCGCTTTGTAATGGGGCGTATCCTCGCTGAAGCCGAGCAGTTCCGGCTCACGTCGGGAATGGAAAGTCCCGCCCCCGAGGCCTGGGATGCTCAGCCGAAAGGAGTTAAAGTGGTAGTAATCAATCCCCCGCTCCATCGCTTTGTCCCAGGCTGTCCAGTCAAACACCGGCTTAAGCTCTTCGGGCTTAATTGAATCAGTAATAGGCCAGGTAACTTTCAAATCGTCCAGCGGCGCAGGCTCGTAGGGCGAGATATGATGGGCGCTGAAGCTGGCCCAGTACTTATCGAGGACCTGCCGTTTTTGCTCAGGGTCGGAGAGCTTCTGATAGCGGAATACATTGGACGTGGAAAAGCCAAAAGCCGTTGTGCAGGTCATCCGGTCGGGAAGAACGAAATCATAGACCTCGACGCTCAGTTTAACATCGGCATTGTAGTTTTGCGCAACAAGGTGAATATTGCCGGTATAGACACCTGCCGGGACCTCGCGTGGGACTTTGACGCGTAGCCAAAATGGCTGATTTTTATCCGCCTCCAGACCAATAGCACCATTTAACTGCGGCAGAGGGTCAGGCCAAAGACCGGGCACCGAACTCTTGTCGGTCGGGTGGGTAACATTGACATATCTCACTTTGAGCACTTCCACGTTCCCGGCGGGGATAGTTGCACCGCCGGGTCCGGCCAATGCTCCGGAACGCACGATAAAATCCTTCAAGAAGACTGTTGGCCGAACTACTAACTGCGCTGCCTCAGCTTCGTTGCGGGCGGCGCGTATCACAATTGTTCGGCCTTTTGCTTCAGGCAGCGCCTTGTCCGGGCTTATTTTCCAGCCCGATGAGGCCCACCATAAACCCACTTGCTCGGTCGAACCGGCAAGCAGCTCGCCATAGGGTGTGTTAAAATAATCGCTTCTTTGAGCTAAAACGCTCCGGCTGTTCAGCAATAGTGCCAGGCAAAGAATTGTTCTTAACATAGAATGTTACCTCCAAAGGGGATTTTCAAATTCAATCCGGCCAACAACTTCTGTAGGCCGTTACAAAATTTTCAACTATAAACCTCAGTCCGTCAAGAGCTTCTTTTGTCAGCCGGACATAATTCTGTAATGACAGAATGAGGATTGACCTTTATTTAAAAAGTTTTATAATAAAAATGTTAATATGAACCTTTATAAAAACCAGAACAGACAATCTTTGAAAATGAAAAAGAATCTCGAACAAATTGCCGGAGAAGATGGCCGATTCAGTCCTTCGGGCATCAGGTTCGTTTATGAAGGGCTCGGCTTCACTGTAAAAAAGATTGCTGTCGAGCCCAGTCACGTCAGCGGCCAAATGCTTTGCGAGGGACTGAAGAAATTAGCTATTCAAAAGTGGGGCAGAATGGCAATGGCGGTTCTGAATGCCTGGGGCATTAAAACAACCCGCGATTTCGGCGAAATCGTTTATCTTATGATAAAAAACGAATGGATGAGCGCGCAACCAACAGATTCAATAGATGATTTCAACAATGTCTATGATTTCAAGACCGTCTTTAAAGACCAGTTCGAATTTTGAATTACCAGCCTCAAATCAAAAGCCGCAAATCAGACGACTAAGAAATATTTACCCGGATTTCCCAAGCAGTGCGTGACAAGCGAACAGGATTTTGATAATATAGAGCTTATGGAGACCACTCAAGCCAGTTTAGACAATCTGATATGGGAGAATCCAATGGGCGAAACACGCAAGGACGCTCTTAGGCTCGATTTTAACCGGAAATTGAAGCTTGAATTTCATGGGACTAAGGTCACCAGCGATAGAGGTTTGCTCGCCTATCGGGAGCATGATGATGCACTCGGTTTAACCTCATCTGTCGATTCAGAGCTTCGTGACATCCGAACGGGTAGAGTCTGTCCCCATTATCCCAATTACAATTACTATTAAAATTTAGGAAATTAAAGAACACACCTGCCCCATAGGGGTATATTTTTAATGAGTTGTGCTTGATAATGATAGGTTTTGATAGAGGACAGCGGATGGGCTGAATTACTACGGAGCTTCGGGGCATAGATATTGTGAAAAAATAGGAACAGCCGTCAATCAATGGCTGGGGACAGTTAATCGAAAAGACGACTGTCCCTAATAAACTTAAATAGGGGCCGCGGGGCTTTTTCAACAGCCCCCATCTGTCCAACTGCATTATAATGAAAAAAAAATGAAACATATCCTTTTGGCCGGGATGATTTAGATAGACGACCAATGATAAAAGAATTGAATATCCAGATGGTCCGTCAGGCACAAGCCGGAAATATACAGAGTCTTTCGGCTGTGTCCGAACAGGTCCGGCAGAAGGTCTATACGTATATCTACCGTCTGACCCTTGACTACCATCTAACCCAGGATATAGCTCAGGAAACAGTACTGGAGATGATAAAAGCCCTTCCTCAGCTTAAGATACCACATGTTAATGGTTTCTGGGGTTGGATTTTCCGCACCGCCCTCGGTAAGGTACAACATCATTTCCGACCTCAGGGTGCCCGGCGTCTGGCCCAGAAAACGACTTCCGACGACTCCGTTCTGAAGTCCCAGGCAAGCGATGACAACAATCCCATGAACGCTCTCGTTAGTGAAGAGATTCGCAAAGCGGTGCTGGGTGCCATGCAGGCCATTAAGTTCAAATACCGCAATATTCTGGTCCTGCGCTGTTTTGACAACCTGTCCTACGGCCAGATTGCCGGGATAATGGGCGGCAGTGAACTCAAGGCCCGACTTTTGTTCTTCCGGGCCAAACACTCGCTGAAAAGCCAACTGGAACGACACGGTTTTAAACGTGATTCCCTGCTTGCCGCCCTGACCATCTTTGCCGACCTGACCCTGCAAAATGGGAAGAAAGCGGTTGCCGGAGAAGTGGTTTTGGCCAGTTCCCTGGAGACGGGATTAGGCATGAGCTTAGCAGGTCTGATGAGCGTGAAAGCGGCTTTAGCCGGAATCTGTATCATGTGCTTAGCCGGTTTCACGGCCAGTATGATTAAACCAGAACCTCGCTCAAATATCAACGTCAAGGAACTTTACGCCCATCTGTATCCACTGCTGGATAGCGAAGAATTTGTGAGTCCATCCCGCGTGATTGGTGCGCACGACCCCGAGAGAGACGGCTTTCTGGTTATAGATCAAGACCGTCCCCAAACACCGGTACAACGACTACAAACGGATCAACTCCGTATCGATCTGGTGAACCAGCCGCGCATGGGCCTTGTGCTGCCTACAGACCATTGGATCGAACTCGGTTTTGATGGACCGATTCGTGATGGCTCCGGTCCCGATCTATTGCTGAAGATGTTTTGTTGTCGCATCATGCGGGTTTTCTTAACTGACGCTAACGGCCAGTTATTCGAGTTGCCTCCACCACAGTGCTGGCGCATGGGTATCTGCCGGAACGAACACATTATCGACTTCGACTTGGATGGAATAGAACTGCCCTTTGAACCGCGCGCTGTACGTCTGTTGGGAGTCTATAACCGCTGGGGTCGCCACCGGGGTATTGAATTCTACTCGGTCCGAGCACGCATCCAACGAACAGAACCTTAATCCATTTCTTCTGAAACAAATCTCTTTTTGCGGGATAATCAAAATAGACATAGCCATTAGTTTTCTACTCGTGAAAGGATATTGTTTATGAAACCAAAATGGAATACAAAGTATTGGATTGTGACCATAGTTTGGGCCGGATGCGTACAGGCGTTTGCAAAACCGTTTGCCGTGGGACCTTATTTGGGACAGACCCCGCCCGGCCCTATCGCTCAGGTCTTTGCCCCGGGACTGATCTGTGATACACGGCCGCACCGGTGGGAAACCCATGGGCACTTCTCGGCTGACGGCAACACCTTTTGTTTTTGCCGGCTCGGGTATGTGTATATCACACAAAACACAGACCAGGGCTGGACGACGCCTAAGCGCATAGAAAGCATTCCACACGCATCGTGGTCGCCCTGTCTGTCTCCGGATGCCAATAGTATCTACTTCAGCCGCAGGTACGATCCGCCCAGAGGCTGGACTCTTCATCACTGCGTGCGCACGTCCCAGGGATGGTCTTTGCCACAGGAACTCGGCCCCCCCTTCAATTCCTTGACGTGCGGATTATCTGTGGCAGCGGATAACAGTATCTGCTTTGTTACCGACCGAGGCCATTTTTGGATTGCCCCTTTTGTAGAGAACACCTGGGCTCCGGCGATAAAAATCCCCGTGGAGAAGGGCCACTTAAAAGGCTGCCATCCGGGAATTGCCCCGGATGCGTCCTTTATGGTATTCTACTCCATTCGACCGGGAGCACCTGACGGAACGGAAACGGACCTGTACCTAACCCTGCGACAGCCGGATGGTACCTGGACCAAACCCCGGAATATGGGTCCTCGAATTAACTCTGGGTATTACGAATTCGGCGCGAGAATCTCCGCGGACAAGAAGTACATGTTCTTCACCCGCAGTACCGGATGGGGTCTCAATCCCGCTGCCGATACGGCTGACATTTATTGGGTTGAACTCAAGGAATATCTACCCGAATCCTATAGATAGCCTGAATGAATATCAGGCGAGTTAAAAGGAGACCTGTTATGAAGCAGATAACGAAGAATATTATTTGGTTCGCTGCCTTTTTAGGGATTGGTTCCATCCAGGCATTTGCAGAACCATTTGCCAAGGGACCTTATTTGGGGCAGACTCCGCCCGGCCCTATCGCTCATGTCTTTGCCCCCGGACTCATCTGTCACTCCGGCGCTGGACCACACCAGTGGGAAGCCTTTGGGACCTTCTCGGCGGATGGCAACACCTTTTGTTTTCAACGAGTCAGTGGTATTTACATCACAGAGAACACGAGCCGAGGCTGGACAACTCCTGAGCTTATAAGAAGTATTCCAGCCAATGTGTGGTCGCCCTGGTCGGCCTGTCTGTCTCCGGACGCCAATAGTATTTACTTTACGAGAGGCTTGTTGAAACCGGTGTCCAAACGCAATCTATATCGTTGCAATCGAACAGCAGATGGATGGGCTAAGCCAGAGACACTCGGACCGCCATTCAGTTCTCCGGACAAGGAAATTGAATGCTCTTTAGCAGCGAATAACAATATCTACCTCAGTTCCAGCCGTAATGGGAGGCAAGGAAGAAGCTTTATATGGGTTGTTCCTTTTGTAGATAACACATGGCCCCGGGCCGACCATATCACGTTGAATCTCCAACCTTTCGAGGGCAAGACCGCAGCGACCGATCCGGGTATTGCCCCGGATGAGTCTTTTATGATATTCACAGACAAGGATCAACCGGGAGGTTATGGGCATCGAGACCTGTACCTGACCCTGCGTTTGCCGGATGGAACCTGGTCCAAACCTCGCAATCTGGGCCCTCGAATCAATTCGGCCTATATTGAACACGGACCGAGAATCTCGCCGGATAAGAAGTACCTGTTCTTCAATCGCTGCAACGGTTGGGATCCAAGGATCTACAGCGTGGTTTCGGATATCTACTGGGTTGAACTCAAGGAATATCTCCCCGAATCCTATAGATAATCTGAAGGCATCTCAAACGAGCTAAGACCTTCTCTCGGAGAAAAAATAAAGTGGTCATTTTAATTTACGATTTCTATTTTCGATTTACTATTTAACTACAGCTATAGGATAAATGGACTATTTTCTATTTAGATTCAACTTTACAGCCTCATTTAAGGATGGCTTGCTGTTCCGGCACCATCGATGCCACATTTTTCGGTAAGCTGCTTCCACACCGCCGGCGAACTTCGTCGCGTTGCGTAATGTGCTGTCGTTCATTCGTTCCCGCATCGATGCGCGGAGTTCTTCAAGTGCCCGGCGGTTATTTGCAAGTGCAGTGGCCTTGGCAATATATTCTTCGGATGTTGACGCCGCAAAAAACTCCAGACCTATTCGAGTAAGTATGCTCAGCCCAACCCTGGAAATATGCAATTCACCGACCAGCGTGACGACAGGGACACCCATCCACAGTGCCTCACAGGTGGTTGTCGCACCATTAAACGGAAAGCTGTCCAATACGATGTCCACTTCCGAATAGTATTTCAGATACTCAGCGTGATGAGTCCCACCGCAAATAGCCACTCTCTGGTCGGGTATCCCAAATCGCTCAAGCTCACCCAAGTAATAATTTCTCATATCCGGGTCATTGCCGGTCCTAAACATCAACAGCAGTCGAGATTCTTTATTTGCCTTGATGATTTCTGCCCAAAGCTCCATAATGTTCGGGTTTATTTTTCTATTATTGCAAAGCACCCCAAAAGTTATGCGGCCATTTCTGTTGGCAGGAAGTGATGTTACCGGCGGGGCATAGTCGGCTGGGCGATAACAAAGGAATCCACCCGGCAGCAAAGCCAATTCCTCGGTGTAGAATTTTTGTGACCCCGGCGCTTCGACAATGCTGTCGGTCAGAATGTAATCAATAGCCTGCACTGCCGTTGTGTCGAAGTAACCAAGATAGCTAACCTGGATGGGAGCAGGCTTGTATGCCATAACTAAAATGCGGTTATCTGTTGAATGCCCTGCCAAATCTACAAGAATATCTATCTGGTCTTCTTCTATCAAATCGACAACCTCTTTATCGCAGACTCCGAAAATATTTCGGTAGTGGTCAAACTTCTGCGCAATACGTTCGGTAGTGTCACTTATAGCTCGGACATTGGCATATCCGTATGTTTCTACGGCATTTTTGTTGTGTCCATCCAGAAGGGGCTCAAAGAAATACATTACCGCGTGACTGCCAAAATCGGGCGAGATGTAGCCAATCCGAAGTCGGTGGTCAGGGTCGGGAACGTTTTTGTGATTTCTTTTGGCCAGAGAAGCCGGGGCATGAATCCGGCCCCATCGCTTGTGCTCCTCGAAAAGCATTTGAGGGTCCGGCTTCGGCAGATAATGCAGGTTGAACAGGAAGCTGGAGTGCATCGCTGCATTGGCCGGTTCGGCTTCCACCGCCTCCCGAAATAGCTCGATACCCTCTTGAGTTTTGCCCGTTTCTATCAGCATTCTGGCCAGATTAGCTAAAAGCTCGGCATTATTCGGCTCTGCCTCGACAGCCTTTTTTTGATATCGTATTGCCTCCGACAAGCGTCCCATGAACTGGCTGATATATCCCAGCTCGTTGTACACCAAAGCATGTGGTTCTTGTTCTAATATCTTCTCGAACCACTTTTTGGCCTTGTTTATCTGTCTTGTTTGTTTGAGCACCATCCCGAGCACTAACATAATATCTGTTCGCGATGGGTCCTGCTCGATTATCTCACAGACGGCTTGTTCGACCTTATCATTTAGAAGCCGGGCTGCTTCTCTGACGCATCCGGTTGATAAGGCACAGTTGGCCTTGATTAGTGATTGCGGCAGCTCTCCGCCCGAAATGGGCAGATGCAAATTGCCGTCTTTTAAAACTAACAATCGCAGTCTGCCCTGCTTTGTTTCGGTTTGCCCCGTTGGAGAGCCGAAAGGCGCAGCCTCTAAGGGCGTCTGCGTGTAGCCGCAGGATTGTTCCAGTTTCCCTTTGTGGCTTTGACTCATCGATATTTCTTCCAATAAAGCCGCCGAGACATTCGAATATAGTCCTTCATTGTATGCTATCGGCAAAATCGGCAGTTTCCGGCAAGATTTTTAAAAGGCAAATACCGCTCATCGCAAAAGGCAGCATAACAAAAATGCCGGGTTGTGGTAGTATTCTGCAACATCTGATTTAATGGGTGGCACATCTGCTCCGATGTAATACGTATTCATAACGCAATCCTTTCAAAATAATGGTTGACATTACTACCTATTTTATCGAAAGAATTGCGTCTCTTTATATATTCAGCCTCAAGCGAGTCCCGAAAAGCTTGTCCCTGAGAAAGCAGGGACTGGGACGAGCTTGGGAACGGCCGTAGGGGCGGTTTGCAAACCGCCACTACCATAACGCATTTATCGTGTTACAGAGTATTATTCAAATTCGAGTATAAACGCCTGGTCGCATCTGCTTGACAGGTGCTCCGGCTGGTATTCGACAAATCCGTAGCTTTTATACAAACTGATTGCTTCTTTTAAAACCGATGCGGTTTCCAGGTTGATGCTCTTAAATCCGATTTGTCTTGCTTTTGACAAAGCATCTTCCAGTAAAAATTTGCCTAATCCTTTTCCTCTATACGAGCTGTGTAAATACATTTTACGAAGCTCGCACATTTGCCTATCGAGCGGATAAAGCCCGTAAGCTCCGATTATTGACCCGTCCTTTTCTTCAAGAACATAAAATGTCCCGCCTCGTTCAAAATAAGAATGCTCAATATCTTTGATGTCGGCGTCCGTGGCCGCCGGGTCCGGCTTGAGGTTATATTCTTTTAGAACGCTATAGACTAAGTCTGTTACTTTTTTGCAATCCTTATTGTCCGCAGGTCTTAATCTCGGCCACTGTCTTTCCTGCATACGCTTTCTCTTTGATGTTTTTACCTGCCCCCTACAAATCACAGCTAATTGTACCCGCCTCTCAGCGAAAATCACAACTGGAATTTAAAATCTAAAACAAAATCCCCCGATTTCGGGGTTTCGGGGGATTTTGCTGCTTCTTATCTCCAATTTTTTAGCCGAGATAATTATTCGCCATATATCTCCAAGATACCCAGAGTATCACCGGTACCTAAGGTGCGCTTGAAATCATCACCCGGCCAGGTGTAGGCATGCATCGTCAGCGCCCCATCTTTGGGCGAGCGCAGGTCACTCAGGACCAGCGTATGGCCTGCTTCGTGAGTCGCTACGTTCCACACGTCGAATTTATCTCCTGGAACAGTTGCAGAGATGGACCAAGATTCAGCGGTGTCAAAGACGATGTCACAGTCTATCAACTCTTTAGTAGCCGTATAGTACCAGAAGTAGGTAACAGCAATGGTGCCCCCGGGACCATCTATCTCTCCCCAGGAGACAGTATTCACGCCATCTGGGTAATCAGGGCTGGGGCCGACCGTATCATCGCGGTCGACTGCGGCGCTATAGCTTGTACCTATCGCATTCCACGCGCCGAAACCCTTTCCAACTTCGGCGACCACAGCGTCAAATTCTTTAGTAAAGGTGTTTGCTGTTGGATTTACCAAAACATCTATGGAAGGGTCAACCCAGTGGTACATTGGAGCCCAGCGGTAGGTATCTTCTGTATCCTCACATTCATCGGGATACCATGGTGGGGACGAGAGAGGCCGGTTAACAAACATGCCCATCTCTATCTCAGGTGGTGCCTTTGGATTTTCTCTTCCCGCGCCCTGACCCTTGTTGCCTGCCGGAATTCCCGGTGATACAGCTAAAATCACAAGTAAGCTGAATAAAACAGCCAACAAAATTTTGGGGTTCATCATACTTCTCCTTTCTCGGATTTATAAATATTATTTCTCGCTACAATTTAGACGGAACAACTTCGCAAATCACTTTGGGTTTTATTTCCACGCCACATCCTCCACAATAAATAAATATCATATTTCCAACTTCGCTTTTATATTTTTATCAGATTAAACCACAAAAATCAAGAAATTTATCGACAATTATATATTTACGACGACGAAATGTATAGTTCAGTGCGGTCTGGATTACTGCTGTTTCAGCGCGCGAAACTGGCCAGTTTCTTCAATAATCACTGGATAGCCCTCGACTTTTGATGGGATTTTAGCTCGGACTTCCTTTGGTTTTGAGGATGTAAAAATCCTGATACAAGGCTTGCCTTTGTAAAGCCCAATCGCAGTGCCTTCTACTCCGGGAATAGCCATCCACTCATCCGTGTGCTCTTCCTGGACTTGCTCAATAGTTCGTTTCGGCATATGGTATCCTTTCTCAATACACCCGGCAAGACTAAAGGCGATAATGCTCAGGAGAATAATTTTAATTTGCCGGTTCATTGATAGGTCTTGAGTTTCCCTAAGATTAAGGGACACAGACTAAAGTTGTAATCCGTGTCCCTATAATATCAGCAGCCCAATCCGTCAGTGTTTATGACGGACAAGCATCGAACACAATTAGAGATAATGCGCCCGGGCTATTCACCATCAATAGTAACACCAAAACGGCTAAGCACCAGGTCAATCGGATTGGCGACAGTCATGGTTGAGCTGCCAGCAAATAGTAATCCGACGGGATTTTTGCCCGGGTCCGTCACGATCAGCGATCCGGAGTCACCGCCTGCGCTAAAGCTGCCCGGTGTTATAATAATCTGTTTCACAAAGCGCGCTATTCCGCGGCTATAATAAACCAGGACTGTGGCATTAACAGCGTACACAGTTCCATTGGTAAGTCGAGTTGTGCGGCCGTATTTTTGCACCTTCTGATCTACATAAGCGCCCACAGTTGTCGACTTAGGTGTTCCATAGCCTAGTGGTGGTGTCGATATGCCAACTCGCGGAACGCCGGCGTCGTAAATAGCTTTGGCAATGGCAGCATCAATGGTGTTATTTGCTGTACGTGAAAAAACAATTTTTTGAAAAGCATACAGAGTGCCAATAGCGTCAACTGGATTTACGCCACCATCGTATGGACCTGGCTGGAGGACATTGTCGCCGATCTTTGCTAGGTTTGAATTAGCGTAGATATGGTTGTTACTTAGGGCATACACGTAGGTTCTATCAGTGACCCTGCAGCCAATCGTTCCGGCGGTGACTTTTGGATGGCCTGTTGAAACGCCGATCGGGACCGGTCTTGGCCACCAATCAGTGGGGTCGTCAGATCCGGACATCGTGGTTGGCGTGCCGGGTTTCGGTAGTGCATAGAATTCTCCCGTTACCTCTACCTGGACTGGGACGCCTTCAAGTGTTCTGGGAATACCGGCTACCGCCGGTCTGGCAGTAAAAACTTTGACTACCGGCCGGTCATTCTCATCAAGTCCTACTGCTGTGCCTTCCACCCCCTCGATTGCCATAAGGCGGTCGGTGTGCCTTTCCTGGACTTCCCTAACCCGGTCGAAGGCGTCTTCGCTGCTCCCCTGGGCTAGCAAAATACCCGAAAGGGTAAGCAGGCTAAAAACAGCAACAACTACCAATAATACCTTAAAAAAAATTCGCCTTGTCATAATTATGCTCCTTACTATTTTGAGACTTTCAATTTAGTTCAATTTTACTACGGACGGAATACACTATCATAAGTTCAAAATTCGGGCCTGATTATATTATCGGAATTCTCATACGATTATTAAATAGTTTCTATATTATACCCCTTAATTTTATTCATAAATAGTTATTAAATCTTATTGCAATTCAACAGGATAATTTGACAAGTCATCGCGTTTTTTTCACACTATATCCTCCCCACCAAATCAACTACACATCCCTGCCTTCTCCTCTTAAACTATGTATTTTACCTGATTAAGCACAAAAAGTCAAAAGATTTATCCCGAATATTTCAGAATATTTTTATCTATAAATATATTAGCAATAAAGCTTTAGGGTAATCAGGATAAAAATTTCAAAATTATGTTTTTATAGTGCTCAACCGCTTTTTCCACATCGCGGATTTCAATATATTCATCCGGCTTATGGCAGAGTTGTGGTTTGCCCGGCCCAAAAATCACCACCGGTGCGCCCAACGAAGCAAAATAAGGCCCGTCCGTTGTAAAACCCACAGCCTTGGTTTCACCGGTCCCAACAGCAGAGCAAATTTCTTTAACAAAATCGCAGCCACTATCGGTCTCTAAAGGCTGCACCTGGCGCACCACGCTGACCTCCGCCTCAAATCGGGGATTTCGGGTTTTTAACTTCGCAAAGATTTTTTCTAAATCGGCAATAATATCCTGATGATTTTGCTTCGGCAAAGTTCGGATGTCTATCCCGATGCTGCATTTATCCGGCACAACATTTAGTGCTTTACCGCCTATAATCGTATTGACGCTCATAGAACACTCGCCCAACAGCTTATGTGGCTGCGCGGAAATTTTGTAATTTTCCAGCTCATCCAGCACAGACCGCATTGAAATTATTGCATTTACACCCAATTGCGGCGTTGAGCCGTGAGCGGCTTTGCCTTTGGTTGTAACCTCGAGCCACAGCATTCCGCGATGCGCCGTAACAATCGCAAAATCCGTCGGCTCAGGAATAACCACACCGATAAATTCGGGCAACTGGCTCCGGTCGCTGATAAATCTTTTTGCACCGCAGCTATCGGTCTCTTCGCCCGCAGAGGCGGCAAATACAATATCTCCCTGTAATTTTATGCCGGAATCAACAATCCGCCTGATAGCGGTAATGGTCGCAGCAATACCGCCCTTCATATCCGCCGAGCCTCTGCCATAGACTTTGCCGTCGCTTTCAAACGCCTCAAAGGGGGGCTTTTCCCACTTCGCCTCACCCGGCCCGACAACATCCAGATGGCAGACAAATATAAGCGCTCCCTTATGCCCGCCTGACTTTACCTGTGCGATAATATTCGCTCTGGTTTGCTCCCAGGTATCTATTCGGGAATGTATTCCAGAGCGGCTAAGCTCGGCCGAGATTATTTCCGCCGCAGCTAATTCACCCTTCTGCGGTGTGCTTTCAGCCTGAACAAGTTTTTTCAACAGCTCTTTCATAGCAGGGCGATTATACTGCCAGACGCGATAAAAGAAAAAACAGAAAAATTTTGTTGCAGATTGAAATATTAGTTTAGATAATAAATGATTTGAAAATTTCAGAGCCGGGCAAAGGAGCATAAATGGGACCTGTATTGAATGGACTGACAAAACTTCAAAGCGTTGAAAATCGTCTGCGGGTTGAAAAAGCAAAACTTACAAGGTGCAGAAGAAACGTAATCATTCAGGAAAATCAAATCAGAACCCTCCAAAACGCCCTCGAAGCCAAAAAAGAGGAGGTCCAGTTGAGCAAGGTCCAGTTCGACCGCCTTGAATTGGAGCTCAAGTCCAGAGACGAACAGATAGCCAGGTTAAGAGCTTCCCTCAACACAGCAAAAACAAATAAAGAATACGCCGCAGTCCTCACTCAGCTCAACACAACCAAAGCCGACAATTCAAAGATAGAATCACAATCTCTGGAATTGCTGAAAAATATTGAGGCCGATGAAGCCGAGTGCAAAGAAATACAAAGACAGATAAATGAGCAAAAACAACATCTCGAGCAGCTCCGAACCGAAGCCGAAACGCTGGCAGTCAAATATGAGTCTGAGATAGACAAAATCCAGGCTGAATGGAATCAGGTTGCAAAGACCATACCCGCCAAACCGCTGGAGATATTCAAACGTGTCACCGAAACATACGATGGCCAGGCTGTTGTCGTCATTGAGCAGCAGAACGGCAAAAAAGGAGCATATACCTGTGGCGGCTGCTTTATGGGCCTCGCCACCGAGTGTGTTAATCTGCTTATGACCAAGGACGATATAATCCGATGTCCCAACTGCACGAGGATACTTGTCCTTGGAAACCAAGAACATATCTAACGTTCAGTGCTTGATGCTTGAATATCGAGATACAAGTTGTCAGATACGAGGAAAGAAATAATTGCTCACATAGACGGCGCCAGCAGAGGCAATCCCGGCCCGGCCGCTGCCGCTTTCACTCTGGCCGATTCAGCGGGAACTCAACTGCTGGCGAAAGCCCTTTTTCTGGGCCGGGCTACGAACAACGTAGCCGAATATACCAGTCTCGTAAAAGCTCTCGAAGCTGCAAAACAAATTGGCGCCGAACAACTAATGGTTTTCAGTGACAGCAAACTGCTCGTCAATCAGATTAACGGCCAATACAAGGTAAAAAGTGAGCAAATCAGGCCCCTTTTCCAGCAGGCCGTCAATTTGCTCGGTGAGTTCACGAACTGGAAGGTACAACACATCTCCAGAGAAAAAAACAAAGAAGCCGATAAACTCGTAAACCAGGCCTTAAATCTTGAACGAGATATAACTGCAACCGGCGCCACAGAACAGGTGAACCAAACGAGCCAAGAGCGACCGGTCACGAGCGACCAGTCACGAACAAAGCCGATTCGGCTCGGCGTACTAATCAGCGGAGGCGGTACAACATTGATAAACATCCTCGAATATATCAGGCAGGGTCGGTTGAATGCTAAGGTTGCTGTCGTAATAAGCTCACGCTCAACGGTGGCCGGCGTTGAGAAAGCAAAAAACGCCGGGCTGGACGTAAAAATAGTCCGCAAAAAAGACTACCCCGATATAGATGAGTTCAGCAGGCGCATCGAAGATGAGCTTGCCGCTGCAAACGTTGACCTCGTCGTCCAGGGCGGCTGGCTCTGCCTGTGGAAAATACCCGACCGATACGAAAATCGCGTAATGAACATACATCCCGCTCTGCTGCCGAGCTTCGGCGGGCAGGGTATGTGGGGACATTACGTCCACGAGGCGGTATTAAAAGCAGGCTGCAAAATAAGCGGCTGCACAGTGCATTTTTGCTCTAACGAATATGATAAAGGACCAATTATCGTCCAGCGAGCTTGCCAGGTCAAGGATGATGACACCCCTGAGACCCTTGCCGCAAGGGTTTTTGAGCAGGAGTGCATCGCGTATCCACAAGCTATAAAATTGTTTGCAGAAGGTAAACTGCTCATTGAAAACGGCGTGGTCAAGGTAAAATTATGATTTGAGCTGCGGCTGCATGGGTAGCCAATTAACTAATCCACTAATTAACCAATTAACTACCTGCTACTCTGACTTTACGACAGCAGTTTCGCTCTCCTTTGGCTCGGTTACATCAAAACCCTCAAGCTTCAAATGCTCCTCGTCCTGTACGTCAATCCTTACGAGGTTTTTGCCCTTGAATTTGCCCGCTAACACAGATTCCGAGAGAGGGTCTTCTATATAGTGCTCGATGGCTCTTCGTAAAGGCCTTGCACCGAACTCGGGATTGTAACCTTTATCAATTAGAAACTCTTTGGCCTGGTCGGTCAGTTCCAGTCCCAAGCCGTGGTCGGTCAGCCGCTTGAACACCTTTGCAAGCTCGTAATCAACGATGGTTTGCAAATCTTCTCTTGTTAGTGCTCTGAAGACTATCGTATCATCAACCCTGTTCAAAAACTCCGGCCTGAAGTGATGTTCGACCTCTTTCTGAAGAACCTCTTTCATCTTCTCATAATTCGCCTCAGTGCTCTTTTTACTGAAACCAAAGCCGGATTGATTTTTAATCAGGTCGGCACCGATGTTGCTGGTCATAATTAAGATGACGTTCTTAAAATCGACGCTTCGTCCAAAGCTGTCGGTCAGCCTGCCCTCGTCCATAATTTGAAGAAGTATATTATAGACATCCGGATGTGCCTTTTCTATTTCATCCAGCAGAAGCACAGCATAAGGCCGCCGTCTAACTCTTTCGGTCAATTGTCCGCCTTCCTCGTAGCCCACATAACCCGGAGGAGCACCCACCAGCCGGCTCACGTTGTGCTTCTCCATAAACTCGCTCATGTCCAGACGGATAAGAGAATTTTTATCGCTGAACAAAAACTCCGCCAGAGCTTGTGCCAGCAGTGTCTTTCCAACGCCGCTGGGACCCAGTAGTATAAAGCAGCCCATCGGACGATTCGGGTCCTTCAGGCCGCTTCTGCTGCGCCTTACCGCTTTGGCAACAGCGTTGATTGCCTCATCCTGTGAAACCACTGTCTTATGCAGCTCACCTTCAAGCTCCAGAAGTCTCTGGGTTTCCTTCTTCTCCAGTTTCGTCAGCGGAACGCCCGTCATATTGCTGACGACCTCCGCAATTGTCTCTGTATCCACGACGCCGGTCGTTTCTTTATTTTCGTCGTACCATTTTTTATACAGTTGCGTCTTTTCATCAAGAAGCCGCTGGGCTTCGTCTCTCAGTGCCGCCGCATGCTCATAGTCAGCGTTTCTGACAGCCTCGTCTTTTTCTATTTGCAGTCTTTCTATTTCTTCCTCTATCTGCGTCAAATCCAGCGGCGGAGTCATATTCTTGAGTCGAACTCGTGCACCGGCTTCATCGATGACATCGATTGCTTTGTCGGGCAGGCACCTGCCGGTAATGTATCTGGTCGATAGCTCTACCGCCTGGTAAAGGGCCTCGTCGGTAAAGTGAACCCTGTGATGTTCCTCATAGCGGTCCTGAAGTCCTCTGAGAATATCCAGTGTCTCATCTTTTGAAGGCGGCTCGACGATTATCGTCTGAAACCGCCTCTCAAGGGCGCCGTCTTTTTCGATATGTTTTCTGTACTCGTCCAGAGTAGTAGCACCGATGCATTGAACTTCTCCCCTGGCAAGGGCGGGCTTGAGCACATTCGATGCATCGATAGCGCCCTCGGCTCCGCCGGCTCCCACAAGCGTATGCAGCTCGTCAATGAACAAAACAACGTTCTTGGCCCTTCTGACCTCGTTAATAACCGCCTTTATTCGCTCTTCGAACTGCCCGCGATATTTCGTCCCGGCCACCATCATCGCCAAATCAAGCACCACTATCCGCTTGCCCTTGAGGATTTCCGGCACCTGCTTATTGATTATCTGCTGGCTCAGGCCCTCGACAATTGCGGTCTTGCCGACCCCTGCTTCGCCTAACAGAACCGGATTATTTTTCGTTCGTCGGCAGAGTATCTGCACCAGCCGCTCAATCTCATTCTTTCTGCCTATCACCGGGTCAAGCTCATTGTCGGCTGCCAATTGTGTAAGGTCTCTGCCGAAGCTGTCAAGTGCCGGCGTCTTGCTTTTCGCCTTTCGCCCTATCGTTGGACTCATCTTCATTCCGAGGGCGGCAGGTCCGTTATCAACTCCCGCCCCCAACAGATTCAGCACCTCCTGACGCACGTCCTCAAGCTTCAAGCCAAGATTCATAAGAACCTGAGCTGCTATACCTTCGCTCTCCCGCAGCAGACCCAGCAGGATATGTTCGGTACCTACGTAATTGTGGTTAAGTGAACGTGCCTCTTCGATTGCGTACTCAATGACCTTCTTGGCTCGCGGCGTCTGTGGCAGCTTGCCCATCGTAACCATATCCGGGCCGCTCTTGACCAGCTTCTCGACCTCCAGCCGTAGCTTCTTTATATCCACGTCCAGGTTCTTCAGAACCGTAGCACCAACTCCGCTGCCTTCCTTAACCAGTCCCAGAAGGATATGTTCGGTCCCTATGTATTCGTGGTTAAATCGCTGGGCCTCCTGGTTGGCCAACGCCATAACCTTACGTGCACGGTCTGTAAAACGCTCAAACATCTTTTACCTCGAAATCTGCTTTCAGAATATACTAAAACTTCCCTTTATCACTCGTGCCCGAATAAGTTACGAGTATAGAACATCGCTCCTCCGCCGTAGCTTCAGCGAAGGCACAAGCATCGAATATCAACCTATATTATACCACACTCAGCTAATTCTGTCAAATACACAAAAATCTACTCTGAATCCCTCTTAACGGGGCCGAGAATGCCTATATTTATATCTTTCAAATTGGGCTGATGTTCGTTTTCGGACCAACATTTTTTTCAGTTTCAATTTTATCGACAAAAACAAACACCGACTTTTCAGTTACCAGGCCGGTTAGTGACTTTTTCTTTTCTCCGGATGGTCAGGCTTTTTATCTTTGGCAGATAGAGAACCCTGCACTTTTCACCGGTATGTTTGGCAGAGCGGTTGGGCCTTGACAGAAACCAACTATGGCAGACATATTCCGATAAAAGATTATAATGAGGGCTATTGCTGTTATCCGATTGAATCTGTGTCTTATCATTCCATATCTTCCCCGCCTGCTTATCAGAACTCTTGTCGTTTCGCCAATTTCGATAGTAATCATCGTATATAAGAAGTATCAGCAAAATCAGGCGCCGGCAATTAGCAAAATTGCTCATTGCCTGGCTTTGTTAAAAAATTCTTTAGTCAAGCCAAATACGACTGGCCCTAAAAAGAATAAGGCGATTAGATTGGGTATAGCCATAAATCCATTAAATACGTCGGCGACGGCCCAGACAGTCTTCAACTCCCATAAAGCCCCAAGCATAATCGGTGCAAGCCAGAGAATCCTATAGAATACCCTTGCCCTTGCCCCGAAAAGGTACGCCGAGCAGGTCTCTCCATAGAATCCCCAGGCAAGAATAGTGTCATAAGCTGTTAGTACCATACATAGTACGACCAAAGAATAGCCTATATCCTTCCCGAACGCTGTTTGAAAGGCCGACATAGTAAGTAGTGAGCCGGTCGAGCCGGTTTTCCATGCGCCGGTAATCAAGATAGCCAAAGCAGTGCCGGAACAGATAACAATTGTATCCACAAATACCTCAAAAATGCCCCATAGGCCTTGTCTTACCGGGTGGTCGGTCTGGGCGGTAGCGTGGGCTATAGAGGCAGAACCCAGCCCCGCCTCGTTGCTAAATACCCCTCTTGCAATGCCCCAGCGAATAGCGCCTCTTACAGTTGCGCCCATAAATCCCCCGGTTGCGGCAACGGGTGTAAAGGCCGATTGAAAAATTAAAATCAGAGTTTCAGGTAATCTGGAAATATTCAAAAATAGAATGACCACCGCCCCCAAAAAATACAGGATGCACATAAACGGAACGCAAAACACGGCTACCTGAGCGATGCGCTTTAGTCCGCCGATAGTCACCAGTCCCACGGCAAAGATAAGGAATATCCCCGTATAGACCCTGGGGATGTTAAATCCTGTTAGCCCGATAGCCACCGAGTTGGCCTGGGCCATATTTCCGCTGCCCAGTGCTGCTAACGCGCCAAACAGAGCAAATGCCCCAGCAAGGAACTTAAAGTTTTTGCCCATTCCCTCTCGGATATATATCATTGGCCCGCCGAGCATTGGGCCTGTTTCCGGACGTATCCGATATCTTATTCCTAAAACCACCTCGGCGAACTTGGTGGCCATCCCTAATAATCCTGACACCCACATCCAGAAGATTGCCCCGGGGCCTCCCGAGGCGATAGCAGTAGCCACCCCAGCTATATTTCCCACGCCCACAGTGCCAGCCAATGCCACACTCAAGGCGGCAAATGGGCTGATGTCTCCTTCCAAACCCTTTCTTTTTTTTCTAAAAAGCGTCTCTTTAAGCACCGCTAAAAAATTCCGAAACTGGACAAACCTGCTCCCTATTGTCAAATAAATTCCTACACCCAAGATAGCAATAATCAGCGCTATGCCCCAGATAAACTCATTGGCTTTTGAACTTATTTGGTAAATTAGATTCAATTCTGGCTGCCTTACTGTTTGTAAATGTCCTTTGTCTGGTACTTTTTGAGCAGGAAAGAAAGACCAAAAACCTGGGGAACCAGGATTCGGACCTGGACTAACTGATCCAGAGTCAGTCGTGCTACCGTTACACTATTCCCCACTCATTCCCCGATTCTCAATACCGAATGCTTCTTGCTCGAACGAGAATCGAGTCCTGCTTCACCTGATACTATTTATTCTCTTTATCGGCAATTCCACCATATTCAAGTAATTTCCAGCCTGATGGCAGGACCGCCGCCGCCAATGCTATCTTCAAAAGGTCGCCGACAACAAAAGGATATAATCCCATAGCCGGCACAGCTCTGCTGATACCCCTCAGGCAGCACAGCCAGAGCAAACCAAAAGCATAAATGACGATATTGCCCAACACCATCGCCAAAACGGTGGTTTCAATCCGCCTGTCCCATCCCTTTTGTGCCAACAATCCTGTGATGTATGCAGCGGGAATGAAACCAACCAGATACCCGCCGGTCGGTCCTATTAGTACCGCAAAGCCGCCGCCCATCGCAAAGATAGGCAGCCCTGCTGCTCCCTGTATTATATACATAAGAACGCACAAGCTTCCTCGCAGGCTTCCAAGCAGCATCCCTATCATCAGCACAGCAAAGGTCTGAGCGGTGATGGGAACAGGACTAAAGGGCAGCATAATCTTGACCTGGGCACACAAGCCGATGAGCAAAGAGCCGCCAATAACCAGAACAATATCATACAATACGGCACTCCTTCTCTCACAAGGCCGCAGAAGGTCAGCTACAGTTGCATTCACCAGCATATCTATTCCCTGAAAAAAACGATGCTCCCATAATCTCTGAAAGCACTATATCCTGCCGGTCATTATATTTGAAGCTCCTTGTTACGTCAAATGACATATTGTGGACCTACCGGAATTCTGAAATACACAATGTCCACAGGCAGAGTAATACAAAATCAATAGTCAGTGGTCAACAAACAAAAGTGCCTGCCGAGCAGCCTTTTTGCAGCCATTTTTTTCTTCTCCGCAGCGGCGCAATAGCGGCGACAAGCGGATTATGAGATATTTTGTTTCCGGTTTTTTTGCGGTGAAAGCCGATTTGATGTATGATAATTTTGCAAAATATTGCTGAGATAGGGGCTGTTGGAAAAGACCAAGAGCAACGCTCTGAGACTGCCACGCGATTTTTCAAATCGCTCTCAGTGACCTGAAAACGCACTTTGCGTCATTGCGAGGAGCTTGCCCCTTAGGGGCGAGCGACGAAGCAATCTCGACTTTTTCAACAAGCCCGATAGCAGGAAAGTCCGAGACTAACTAAGGGAACAGAATATTCATTTTGCGCATCAAATCGATATACAAGATGACGACAGATACGTAAGGTGGTTATATGAACAAATCAAGAGGGTTCACGTTAATAGAATTATTGGTTGTAATTGCCATTATTTCCTTATTGATGGCGATATTGTTGCCGGCACTAAACCGGACAAAGAAACAGGCAAGGTCGGCGGCGTGTCAGATGAACCTGCATTCATGGGGCCAGGTCTGGTCGATGTATTGCAGTGATAACGATGGCTATTTCTGTATGGAATCCGACCTGGTTGATTGGCCGCGGGGAAATTGGATAATTGAGCTGCGGCATTTATACCGGACAAGGTCGGGAATTCTAATATGCCCGATGGCTAAGAAACGCCTGGCCAGCGGGGCAGACCTGGTAAGCCATGGCAGCACTTTCAGGACATATATTATGGGGACGGGCGGACCGGGCATGCAGCAGGAAGAAGGCAGCTACGGAGCAAATTGCTGGCTTTTTAATGCACGACCGGGACAGGATGTTATTCAACAGCGCCCCGTTGAATGGAACTGGAAAGGGACTAATGTTAAAGGCGGAAACCGGATACCCGTCTTTGCCGACACTATGTGGCGGGGAGGCGGACCCTTCTATCAGAACAACGACCCTCAGTCCATCCGGATTGCTCCTCCCGAATATGATGGTCAGTGGGTGGCCGCTAACCATGAAATGAAGCATTTCGCCATTAACCGGCACAATGGCTCAACAAATCACGTCTTTTTAGACTGGTCTGTTAGAAAGGTAGATATAAAGGAGTTATGGAAACTCAAGTGGCATCGGCAGTACAACATCAACGGCGGCTGGACAATGGCAGGCGGGGTCACTCCGGGTGACTGGCCGGCTTGGATGAGGAAATTTAAAGAATACTAATGGATTGCCCCGTCTCTTAAGTCCGTTGAACGACCTATCTAATACCAATTCTATTTATTGATTGCCGATTACCCGACCTTGTCATTCCTGCGAAAGGACTTGTTGCCGAACTACTCTTTGCGTCCTTGAGATTGCCACGGCCTGCAAAGCAGGCCTCGCAATGACACTGAAATCGAGCCTCTCGTCTTTGCGAGGAGCTTGCCCCTTCGGGGCGAGCGACGAAGCAATCTCCTGTTTGGCAACAAGCCCGCAAGCAGGAATCCAGGCCCTTTCAGTAAGTATAGTGTGCAATTTTTTCGGCAATTTTTAACTATAATTGGTATAACTTTTTGCTGAACGGAGCGATAAACCCCACGGCTGCAATCCCAGACAAATATTCTCCCGCCGCAAAGATTCCGTGTATTTTGCCAACAATCCATTATAGCTCATACTATCAACGGAGCAGTGGGAAACTATGCTTCGGAAAAAGTCCAACAATTGTCTTGACCGTAAGACACAATTAGATACTTACATGGCACAAAACCGCCAGCGCCCAAAGCAAGTCTTTTTTAGCTACGACCTTCGTTTGATACCTTTCATTTATCGGTATCAGATGGACATCTGTTTTTGTTGTTCTTATGAGCTTGCAGGTAACCCCTATTTGATTTGCAACACGAGCAATGCTGATTTGACCCTGCGCCGCCGGCACCGACGGACTTAATATCACAACGTCACAATCATTTATCCTCGGTGACATACTGTCACCGTCCACATGCAGGGCAAAACTGTCAGGGAACAGCTTATGAATCTCCTCGCACTGTACAAATTCGACTATCTGCTCCTGCTCTTGCCCGCAAACCTGAATAAGATTAGCCTGCTGCTTCCTGATTCCGTCCACCAAAGGCCTCGCCTGCAAATCAACCCAGACCTTGCCATCTACAGAACCAACGATTTCCTTGCCGATATGCTTTTTCACCAGCTCGTCAAGCTCAGTAATAGCTTGTTTCGGTTCAGGGAGAAATGTCTGTTCCCAAAAATGAACTATGCCCGCCGCGGTTCGACCAAGCACGGGTATCCATCCAGGCCGAGCCGGTTTGGACGGCAGAATCCCGGAGCGAAATCCCCCCTTAATCCCTTTTTGCTCGCATAATAGCTCAACAAAAGCCAAAACCGCCTCTGTCAGTTCAGGATTGTCTGTAAACAGCACGTCTAACCTTTGCAGAATTTCGCTATTTTGCCCAAATGCAGATTTTTTTCCAACGCTTTGGCCTGTCAGCAACCATTCCAAATCTGCTCCTGTAACCTCACATATCTTCAGTAATATCTCAATTGGGGGAATTCTGTTGTTTTCGTAATAGCTGTAAGTAGAAGGACTTATGTTCAAAGCGCGGGCAAATTTGCTTTTACCCCTACTACCGGCATGTTGCTCACGCAGGATTCTGATACGAACAATTATCGCTTTTTCGTCGATTATATTCATAAATTTTACGCTATTATAAATATTATAATTGCAATCTTTCGCATATATGTTAATATTTCAAAAACGACATCTAAGATGTTGAATTTTAGGCCTAAGTACGAATTTTGTCAAGAAAGGAATTGTAAAGAAAATGTCGAAATTCGCAAAAAAAACAAAAAAAGAAACTACATCAAAAAAACCAAAAAAAATGGGAAAATCCTTAGCAAGTCAATCAAAAGCAGAAGAATACGTAGGCTATCTTTTGGAATTACACAAGCTACAAGGGGTCCTTCTGAACCGTTTGCACAGAGAGGTTTAACGAAAGGCAGGGGTATCTGCGCGAAAACCTGGATTTTTATTTAACAAAAACCTTTCAGGAAAAAGGTTAAGGGCTTTCGAATGATATAGAGAAGATAGCTGCCCATATAAAATTAAGACCAGGAACAAAAGGATTAATTTACGCAAAAGCGAACGTTTTGCAAACGATGTAAAAGGGGATATTGAAAGTGAATCGTGTCAACCTATGCTATGGTGGACTTTCGGCACAGACAGGTCAACACGAGCGTTTGGAACCGCGGGGGATGGAGGACAGAAGAAGGAAGACAGAAGAAAGATGACGGATGGCCGACAAGAAAGGAATATCGAATACCGAACCCATACTGAATCTTTTGGGGAAAAAAAGAATATTGAATGATGAAGGTTGGAGACAGAAGACAGAGGACGGAGGATGGATGGCAAAAGATGAAAGACAAGGGCCTAAGTTCGACTTTCGTTTTCTCCAGTTTGCCATTGCCGACCTTTTATGAGGGTGCTGAAAAAGCATTCCGAATTCAGAAGATTTTGCTTGACGAGAAAACGGCTGATTTGGTATAAATAAAAAAAGTGAAGTTTGTGCCCGTGTATAGTGTTCTCTGAGCACAGCCGAGGGACCGAATGGGCGCGTATCTGTGAACCTTTGGTTTGCCAGCGGTCACAATTTTGCTGTTTTTTTCAAAGGAGGAGCTATTATGTCGGGGGTATAAAGCTGGAGTGAAATACTTCCTGCTCGCACCTGCGCTAACGCGAGTACAGGTGCTTCGCAGTGAAAAGATTTTACGTTTCGATTAACAATCTAAATTTATTTTTTATTTGAAGGAGGATTATTATGTCTAAAAAGTTGATTTATTTGGCTTCTTTTGTTGTGGTGTCAGGCCTGGTCGGTAACGCCAATGGCCAATTGGGAAAGGGCAATATTCTATACGAGTACTGGTTTGACATCAGTAGCACAGCGGTTAGCGCCCTGACCGGCAATCCCCGTTATCCTGACAGCCCGGATGAGGGCGAGTGGCAGCAAAGTTTCGAGGGACATGTCAACTGGCGCGATAACTACGGCATACGTGCTCGCGGTTACTTATACCCACCGGCAACCGGTGATTACACCTTTTGGATTGCCGGTGACGACGAATGCCAATTATGGTTGAGTACTAATGATGCCCCGGCCAACGTAGTGCGAATCGCCAACGTGTCGGGCTGGACGCCTGCACGAGATTTCTTAAATACCGGTGGAGGAGCCGGCGGCCCCGAGCAAAAGTCCAAACCTATCTCCCTGCAGGCCGGTCGGAAGTATTATATCGAGGCGCTGATGAAGGAAGAAGGAGGTGGCGACAGCCTGGCCGTCGCCTGGGGAGGTCCGACTATTGGCAGCGGCCCTGTGATTATCGAGGGCAAGTATCTATCGCCTGTGATTCGACCTATCGATTTTTTTGCCAGTAATCCTGACCCTGCTGATGGCGCTATTCTCCTGGATACTTGGGCAAGCATTACTTGGACGACGGGAGTTAATGCAGCCTCGCACGACGTGTACTTCAGTGACAATCTTGCCGATGTGGAAGCGCGCGCTACCAACGCATTCCTGGGTAATCTGCCTGCGACGAATTTTGTTGTTGGCTTTCCGGGATTTCCTTTTCCAGATGGTCTTGTTCCGGGCACTACTTACTACTGGCGAATTGACGAAATTGAGGCCAATGGTACTACAAAATACAAAGGCAGTATCTGGAGCTTTACGATTCCTCCAAAAACCGGCTACAACCCAGAGCCGGCTGATGGTGCCGATTCTATAGACCCGAATGTGTCGCTTAAGTGGGAGCCTGGTTTCGGTGCGGTATTGCACCACATCTACTTCGGCGACAAATTCGCTGATGTCAATAACGGCACCGGCAATACATACAAAGGCCCCATAGGTTTTCCAAAATATACTCCCGGCACGCTTGGATTGGAGAAGGCTTATTACTGGCGCGTCGATGAGTTCGATATCCTTGCCACGCATAAAGGCGATGTCTGGGGCTTTACAACTCCGGGTGCCGTCGGCAGCCCGAAGCCGTCTCACGGCGCTGTGGGTGTAAAGCACACACCGATTCTTAAGTGGTCACCGGGAGATAATGCTGTTTCGCATCAGGTCTATTTCGGAACAGATAAAGATGCCGTACGCAATGCAAATACCGGCTCACCTGAATACAAAGGCAGCAGAAACCTTGGTTCCGAGAGCTATGACCCCGGAAAGCTCCAGTGGGATACCACCTACTATTGGCGGGTTGATGGGGTCAATAATGCCAATCCCAATAGTCCCTGGATAGGCCTTGTCTGGAGCTTTACAACAGCCGACTTCCTTGTCGTGGACGATTTTGAAGACTACGATATGGGCAGCAACGAGATATGGTGGTCGTGGAAAGATGGGCTTGGCTATGCCGCTCACGGTAACGAACCGGCCTATCCCGGTAACGGGACAGGCGCAGCCGTGGGCGACGAAAGCACAGCTTCTTATTGTGAGGAGACTATCGTTCACGGTGGCAGCCAATCGATGCCGCTCTCCTATGACAATAGCGTCTTAAAGTATTCGGAGGCTCAGAAGACGTTGACTTATCCGCGTGACTGGACCGAGAATGGTGTCAAAACACTGACGATTTGGTTCAGAGGCGATCCTGCTAATGCTGCCGAGACGTTGTATGTTGCTCTCAATGGCACTGCGGTGGTCTCTTATGACAATCCAAAAGCAGCACAGATAAATAAGTGGACTCAATGGGATATTGACTTGAAGGTATTTGCAGACCAGGGCGTGAATCTGGCCAACGTCAATACAATTGCTCTTGGTCTTGGTAACAAGAAGAATCCGGTAGTCGGCGGTTCAGGTACAATGTACTTTGACGATATTGGTCTTTATCCTCCGGCGCCGTAAGTCCGGATTCAGCCGGCCCTATTGCTTCTGCCGTAAGACATTGCCGAGAGGCATCCTGTGGACTGTCACAAAGTATCCTGTGGACTGCGGATTGCGAAGCAAGATATGGGGGCGTGCTTGATTGACATAGCAGATTCGGGTAAATTTGGGGCTTATGCCGACTTATTCGGCATAAGCCCCTTTTTAATATTGATAATTGGCGAATGTTGGGTAACGAGGTGTGGAGACATAAAACTTTTCATCTGATTCCGGCAGAGGCTTAACTGTGATATTGATTATTAAGGAAAGCAATAGAAAACGAAGGGTGGAGGGCTGGTAGTAATAATCAATTTTGTCATTAGTGGTCAGGAGTTTTTCGTCAGTATGCCGGCTTCGCCGGCGTTTTGTTCGCCGGGTTTAAATGGCAGCGGCTCGGCAAACTGAACTGCAATACGTCGCAAAAAGCTATTAACATTATCAACGCGGCAAACCTGGGCTGAACGGGTAAAATTTGCCATATCGAAAGAATCATCCGGGCCGTAATGGGGGATACTAAAACGAGCTGTTATATGCTGGCCGGTGTAAGGGCAACCATTGTCGGCATGGCAGGTAAAAGCCGCACCCCTGCTGGAGACATCAACCATCTGTCCCTGCGAGAGCATCTCATTAGAATCCTCTGCAAACCAGATTGGCCAATAATAACGCAGTCTTTGCTCTGTTCTTCGCTCGTTTGGCTTGTCCATTATAAACACCCTTTAAATCTGCTTTTCTTGTTTTAACGATTTGCGAATCGACAGATTTGGAGGCCGACTTTACAAAGCAACCCCGAGAAAATCACCGCTTGCCTGACTGATAGGGCGAGTTTGCGGTTTTTTGGTTTATTATTGGTAAAACAGGTTTGAATCTTTTTTATAACTTTTTTATTTTTTGTCGGTGATATTCCTATAATCAGGCGCCGAGTTAAATCGCAAGCCGCTAAGGAATTTGATTTCATTTAGACTAAAATGGCCGGTTTGATTGTGTTATATATGACGAACGTTCGTTCTAAAAACAAAACATTAGGTTTTAGATGATAGAAGATAAGCTGCTTATATGGAGATTGAAGCGCGGCAGCACCGAAGCCCTGTGCCGAATTTATAATAAGTACAAAGACAGTCTGCTAAGGCTGGCATCTGCTCTCCTGAACGATACGACCGCTGCCGAAGACATTGTGCACGATTTTTTCGTGTCTTTTGCACAATCTCCGGAAAAATTAAAACTTAACGGCAACCTGAAGAGCTATCTGGCAACCTGTATTGTTAATCGTGTCCGCAATGCCAATAAAACAAGGCAGCGACAGGAAACTGCCGGCCTAAATGAGCCTGAGTCAGCAGTATCGAATTCGAAAAGGCCGGAACAGTGGATTATTGACAGCGAGCAATTAAGACAGCTTAACGACGCACTTGCGCAGCTTCCGCAGCAGCAGCGAGAGGTAATAATCCTGCACCTCCAGGGAGGGATGAAATTTAAGGCAATTGCCGAACTGCAGGACGTTTCAATTAACACAATCCAGAGCAGGTACCGCTATGGATTGGATAAGCTGCGGTCAATTTTGGATTTGGATAGCGAGGTCAAATTATGAGACCGGCAGAAAATATAGAAAAGCTAATTAAGAATATAAACATCGAAACTAATACCATAATGGATGAAGCGGTTCTTTCGGAAGTCGTCAAGGCATTCGAAGAATCAAAAAAGCTTGCCCTGAGCGAAGTCGAAGGGAAAGAAACGGCTGATGTTCAGCCGAGTATCTGGAGAATAATTATGAAAAGCAGAATAACAAAACTCGCGACAGCAGCGGTAATCATTGTTGCGGTAATGCTTGGAATGTATGCCCTGACTGGCTCGGTTGATGGAACGTCGATTACAATAGCCCAGGTCAGACAAGCCATGCAGGAAATCGACTGGATGCAAATCACCAACAGGTCCAAAATCGAAGAGGGCACCGAAACGGATTGGTATTCATTCACCTCGAAGGTCGAAATCAAGGCCGATAACAAAGGAAGACTCAGTTATAGCGATTTCAAAACCCACAAAGATCTTTTCTGGCCTGGGCAAGGAAATTTTATTTACGAATCGTCCATTGAGACAAAAGAATTTGCTTATGGTACCAGCGGGCCTTTCGAAATAATAGACAAGTCGCTTCGCCTTGTACAGGCCAAGCACGGTTCGGAGGTTATCAAGGAACTCGGAACTTACGATGGCCAAAAGGTCGAGGTATGGACGGCTAAACATGTAATAGGAAAAAGCGGCTCGACGGTTACAATCATCGTGTACATTGATATTGACAAGAAGCTCCCTATCGCGGCTACATACAAGCGCGTAGGAACGGACACCATTAACCCGGAGGAGAACTACATCGAGTTCAAGTACCCCCAGACTGGTCCGGCGGACATCTACGAGGCCGGCGCCCCCAGGTCCGCGCAGATTAAACCTTCTCCAGAGCAGTAAGCCTCGGAGAACGGATAGCATGTAAAAAGACCCTCGGCCTGATGTCCGGGTTTTTTTCTTTTTCGAATAAGAACATTCAGCGTAATTTAAATTTCCCTATAAAAATCATTAGATTTCATTGGTGAGGATAGGCTATGTCCTCTGTGTCTTCTGTCGAAGACAGAAACGGTGGCCCGGCCTTTTTTGCTGCTATTCTAAATCGCCGGGCATTCGCACGAGTCTTATGAATTCTTGGCCACGATGCTCGTAGTTCTCGAACATATCGTAGCTTGCGCATGCGGGGCTTAATAAAACTACATCGCCGCTTTCCGCCAGCCGGTTTGCTAACCGGACAGCCTGGGCTAACGAGTCAACAATTTCAACCCTTGTGCACTTGTGCTCTTGTGCCCTTGTGCTCTTGTGCCTTTTAATTGCTTTTGCAATTTTCTGGGCGGTCTGGCCTATAAGAATAGCTGCTTTGGCATTTTCTGCTATTTTTTCGCCGAACTCATCGAAGGGTATGTTCTTGTCATATCCGCCGGCAATAATAATTACGGGCCGGTCAAAAGCCTCTAATGCAGTAATGGCACTTTGCGGTGTGGTAGCCTTGGAATCATTGTACCAAGATACGCCGTTTATTTCTTCTACAAGCTCAAGACGATGCGGCAGTGCCTTAAATTCGGGCAGGGAATTTTTAATGCTGTTATCGGTAATACCAAAGTGTTTGGCAATAGCAACAGATGCGGCGAGGTTTGAAAGATTCGCCCGGCCGGGTAGTGTGAAACTCTCGCGAATCTCTCTGCTTACATCGTCAGTCGAAAACTTAATGCAAATCCTGCCGGCGTCTTTATTGTATTTTTCAAACCATTCGACAGCAATTTTGTCTTCGGCATTGAATATGGAAACTGCAGGGCTGTTTTCAGTGGGGTGGGGCTTGCCCCACCAAGTTTTGTTCGGTGGGCTAAAGCCCACCCTGCGTACCTGAAATTTGAAAATATTTTCCTTGGTTGCGCAGTAATTGGCAAACGTGCCATATCGGTCAAGATGGTTCGGTGTAAGATTCGTTAAAAGTGCAACGTTGGGCGCTTTTGAGATTTGAGCTAATTGCTCAAGCTGAAAACTCGAAAGTTCCAAGACAACCAAATCATTTGCTTTAATTTTATCCAGAATGGTTAATAACGGCTGATTGCCGATGTTGCCGCTTAACCAAACGTTCCTCGTCCCTCGTCTCTCGTCCATCGTAGCTTTGAGCAGATGGGCTGTCAGGGCGGCTGTTGTGCTCTTGCCGTTGGCTCCTGTTATGCCGATTATCTGTGCGGGGCACAGCTCAAAGAAGATATTTATCTGGGACGTAACAAACCTATTATGCCGACGAGCGATTTCGAGAAACTCATTATTGCTGGGGATTGCAGGATTGGCTATGATGATGTCGGCCTGCTTAAAATCAGCCGGGTCGTGTGAGCCCAGATGATATTCTATGTCGGTAAATTCTTTGAGTTTCCCTATCGAATCGCTCAACTTTGAGGCCGGGGCCAAATCCGTTACTATTACTTTTGCGCCGGCTCTGACAGCAAACTCAGTGACATCGACTCCGCCCCCGAAGCGTCCTAAGCCCATAATTAGAACTTTTTTGTCAGTGAAAAAATCTTTGTCCATAATTTTATAAGAGACTTAAAAAACGGTTATCCTGTGTTTTCTTCCGCCTTATACCCACGATAAATACAAACAACACCCGCTGTCAACTGATTCGCCTGTACATTTTGAAAATCGGCTTTTTCCATAAGTGCGCAAAAATCGTCGGCGCTATAAAAATTCTCAACGGTTTTGCCAAAATAACGATAGGCATAATTATTACCAGAAACCACACAACCAATCATCGCCAGCAGGCAGCGAAGATATAAAAGATAACAGCCCCTTATTATTCGCACCTTCGGCAACGAAAATTCCAGTATCAAAGACATACCGCCCGGTCTCAAAACTCGGTGCATTTCTTTAAGAGTCTCAAACGCATCAGCGATGTTCCTGATACCAAAAGCAATTGTTACTACATCGAAGCTGTTTTCAGCCAAGGGTATTCTAACTGCATCAGCCTGCATCAAGCTGATATGTCCTGTGAGTTTGTGACTGTTTATTTTCTCTCGGCAGATAGCCAGCATATTTTCCGATATATCGAGTCCGACCCGGCATTTCTGCCGGGTTGCGGTTTTCGCGAAACAATGAAACTAATAGGTCGCCCGTGCCCGTTGCTAAGTCAAGAATTTCCAATTCACCGTTTCTGCCCGAATTTAGATATTTAGCGACCTTGCGACGCCAGAAAAAGTCCTGCCCGAAGGACAACAAATGGTTAAGAAGGTCGTAACGCGGCGCTATCCGGTCGAACATTCCGCAGATATCAACTTTGTTTCTAAAAGTTTCGCACGTATCGGAAGGTTGCAGAGACATTTTTTTCTGTTTTAGGTGAAGTTTTGAATTTTATGTTACGGTTTTACGTTTTTCGCTTTGCGTTTTACGTTTCTATATCAGCGTTTGCATTGCGTTTGCCAAATCGACCTTTGCGTCTATGACGGCCTGCTCGATACATCTTTTCCAGTCATCGCCGAACTGCCCTTTATATATCGGCTTTTCATAGGCATAGATTATTGAGCGCGATGCGTTGATTAAAGCTCCGGTGCCGTCTGTTTTGCAGAACCGCACACACTCGGCAGCCCCGGCGCCCTGAGAGCCGTAGCCAGGGACGAGAAACCATACCTTGTCATACTTCTGACGCAGAGCAGTTGTTACTTCCGGCGCAGTACCGCCCACTACCATTCCCACATTACTGTAGCCGTGCGTGCCGATTCGCTCACCCTTGTTGGCGATTTGGCCGACAACTTCGGCGAGCTTTTCGTACATTCTTTGGCCATCGGCGCCCGTAAAATCCTGAATCGCGGCAGAGGAAGGATTGCTGGTACGAACCAGCACAAAAATACCTTTTCCCTGCTTATCGGCCATATTCGCAAAAGGTTCGATACAATCAGCGCCTATGTAGCCGTTGATAGTTATGGCATCGGGGGCCAGTGTATCCTCGAGGCCGGCCAGCTCCGGATTCTCGAGATGGGCGGCAGCGTAAGCTTCTGCGGTGTGGCCTATGTCGCCTCGTTTTACGTCGCCGATTATTTCCAGACCCAAATCATCGGCCTCCGAAATCAAGGAATAGTAAGCCTCCAGCCCTTCCCATAGATACTTTTCAAAAAACGCAATGTTTATCTTCACGGCAGGTACCATCGGCGCAACGATTCGCATCGTCTGTGTGCAAAAATCGAAAATTGCATCAACAGCGGCGGCGGCATCAAACTCATCGTTCATCTGCCGATGGCCTCTTATCGCAGAGGGCAGTCTGGTATATACAGGGTCCAGCCCCACAATCAAAGAAGTTTTCTTGGTTTTGACGGCCTCGCAAAGACGGTCAGCAAAATGACTTGCCATATTCTAAATCCTCACAATAGAAAAAAACTTTTAATAAACTTTTGAACCACTATAATCATATAAATGGATTCGAGCAAGACAGAAATACAAAGTATGAAAACAGATTTGAAAATTCGCAAAAAAGCAAGATTCAAAAAACTGGTCTGCTGGCTCCTTGTCGATTTAGCGGTAGCGGCCATCATCTTCGCTATACTTTTATACAGGCCCGGTCGCTATAAACCGACCGATTTCAGCCCCGGCAGTCACGAGCGGGGACAGGTCAGTCCATATCTGACAAATGACCTATCGCCGGCAATTTATAACGGTGCCCAGCGTGGCAAGCCCTTTGAGGTCGTCATTACCCAGAAGGGATTAAACGATATAATTGCCCGCGGTAACTGGCCAATGGAGTCCGAAGGAATCCTGCTTTATGCACCTGCAGCGCTTTTTGTCCCCGGTACCGTTGTTCTGATGGGAACGGCTGATGTCAAAGGCGTCGAATTTATCATTACTATTGAGTTAGAGCCCAAAATCAACGAACAGGGACTTTTAAACCTGGAAGTTACGAAGGTAAAGGTTGGCGCTATGAATATTACGCCCCTCGCCAAGATGGTGGCCAAAACGATGTATAGGCAGAGGCTTGCCGCTCTACCTATAGACACAGAGGCTATACAGACAAAAATAGCTGCATCTTTACTTACTGATGAGCCGTTTGAGCCTGTTTTCAGCGTTGATGATAAAAAAAGGGTGCGAATTGAAAAAATAACTATAGACGATGAAAAGTTACTGCTGCGTCTGGTTCCCGCTTCGTAGCACGCTATGTAGTTTGAGCCTCGCGGCCAATTCAAAATGAGATTTTAGTTTAAAAAAGGCGATTTTATACGGACGTTGGCGGTTTTGGGTTATTGAGTTTTTTTTGTTTGTGTCGGATTTGGGCTAAAAATTATACAAATTTGGCAAAAAAATAATTGCTATTGTTGTATTTGACGATTATTATAAAAAGTTTGATTATAATGATTAACAGCTACCAAAGCTAAACTTTGAACTTAAGAGATGCTTAAAATGGTTTTGACAGGATTAGCAAACAGTGCAAAGTAGGCGACTAACAATTGACCCGCATGGCTTTGCTTCTGCGCAATTGGTGGCTTGGAAATCGGTTTTCTGCTTCAATTGTCGCGAAAAACGAACAGGGTTTTTTAGTATCGGAGGCAGATGATGTAGCGTAAAGGCAAACTATAACCTTTGTTCGTTTTGGGCGTGCCGGGAAACCTTTTTTGCAAGGAATCCCCTTTTGAAGTGGAAACGCGTACAGTTTCCATTTTTTTTTGTCCGAGACCACAGAGTGGTTCCGGGCTTGAAAAAGAAAAGAAATAGATGCTGGATTAAAGAGAAAAGACAATGAGTCAGGAATTACTAAGAATCGTGGAAAACATTGCCCGCGATAAAAACATCGAGAAGGAATCGATATTTGTGGACCTGGAAGAAGCTATGGTTTCCGCGGCGAGGAAGCACTTTGGCGAGCCGGAAAGCAATATAGAGGTAAACATCGACCGCAACACAGGCCAGATTACAGCTTTTAAAGACGACGAGAAAATCGATATAAAACGGCTTGGCCGAATCCCCGCCCAGACAGCAAAACAGGTGATGATTCAAAAAATAAGGGCTGACGAGAGAAACAGCATCTATGCCGAGTTCGTTCAGCGAAAGGGCGAAATCGTAAGCGGCACGGTTGTTCGATACGAAAGTGGAACATTGATTGTTAACCTGGACCGCTGGACGGAAGCTTATATGCCAAAAGGCGAGCAGATAATGGGCCAGACACATCGAGTGGGCGAGAGAATTCGATGTCTGATTCTTGATGTAAAAGAAACCTCGAATCAGGTCAAAATTATCCTCTCTCGCACGCATCCTGATTTTATCCGGCGGTTATTCGAGTTAGAGGTGCCGGAGATTAATGAAAAAATTATCGAAATACGGGCACTTGCCCGAGAGGCAAGCTATAGAACGAAAGTTGCGGTTGTCTCATTCGACGACAAGGTTGACCCTGTCGGGGCATGCGTGGGTGTGCGGGGCAGCAGGATAAAGAATATTGTCGATGAGCTTGGCGGCGAGAAAATAGACATTGTCCGCTGGAATGAGTCGTCACAGGTGCTCGTGGCGAATGCCTTGATGCCGGCAAAAGTCAGTGAAATCGCTCTGTGTTTTGAACTGGGACGGGCAACTGTTGTCGTGGATGAGGACCAGCTCAGCCTGGCTATCGGTAAGCACGGGCAAAACGTCCGCTTAGCCGCCAGACTGACCGGCTGGGACATCGACATACTAACCCCGGACGAATACAACCAGGGCATCGAGAGGCTGACAAGCTGCGTTAAGTCTGTGGAAGGCGCCGGCGATACGGTGGTTGATAAGCTGATAGCACTTGGCGTAATATCCCTCGGTGATATTGAGGATGTAGGGGTCGAACCACTGATTAATGAGCTGAAAATCGACGCTAAGATTGCTGAAAAATTAGTTGCAGCGGCAGCCAAGGAAATCGAACGTCTGGAGGTCGAATCGAAACAGAGCCAGGCGGATAAGCAATTAGCCCAGCAGACAAAAGCAGCAGATAGCAAACAATAGCCATATCTCGAACGGGATATGATGTATTAAAGACCCTGAGAATGGAGATTTATTTTTGGCCACTACAAGAGTTTACATCTTGGCCAAGGAGCTCGGCACTAAAAGCTCTGCCATCATAAAGAAGTGCCAGGATGAGGGTCTGGACATAAAGAACCATATGTCAGTGTTATCGGCTGGCCTGGCAGCGACCATTCGGGAGTGGTTCAGCGAAGGCGAAAATATTACAACTGTTGAGATGGCAGAGAAAGTGGACCTGGAAAAGGTCCGAATCAAAAAGAAGGAAAAACCACCGCCAAAGGAAACAAAAGTTCAAAAAGCCAGGCGGATAAGGCCCCCTGCCAAGCGCACCATCTCAGCAGCCCAGACAACTACTGCTACAGAAAAAGAAGCTGGAGCTGAACAATCCGAAAAGGAAGCTGCTTCAACTATAGAAGCTGCGGTAACTACGATAGAAAAGCCCCCACCGGCCGAAGAAAAGATAATCGAAGCACCTCCAGAAGAACAAGAGCCGGAACCGATATTACCCGCCGGGCCGATGCTGGAAAAACCTGAGCCGGCCAGGCTGAGCGGACCACAAGTTGTTCGAGTCGAAGCACCGGAGCCGATACGACGACCAAAGCCTAAGCTGAAAATCCGATATGATGCACCTGTTACTGAACCGTTGATGTACAGTCAACTGGAAGAGGATGAGTCAATTTTCGCTCTGGATGGGGACAGAAAACGTATCCCAAAACGACTAAAAGAAAGAACACATGGGCGAAGGCGGGATGGACGGGATGGGCGATATATGCAAGATATGGAAACGCTAAAGAGGCCTAAAACCAGCAGCCGATGGCGACAAAGAGATATTGAAGAAAGACAAGCCCGGCTTGATGCGGCCGGGGGTGAGGGCCTGCGATTAAGGCCGACCCGTAAAATCGCTTCCAAACCTAAACAGAAGCTTGCTATTCCTGTCAGGCCCAAAAAAGTCGTTATAGGCGAGCCAATTACTGTAAAAGACTTATCAGCAGCTCTGGCGATTAAATCAACGGAAATCATCCAAAAGCTCATACAACAGGATGTAATGGCCACGGCCAATCAGGTAATAACCAGTGAGGTTGCCGAGCTGGTTGCCTTGGAGTTCGACACTGAGCTGCTGGTGAAGCACGAAAGCACACTGGAAGAACAGATACAGGCCGATTTTAAAGAACGTCAGAGAAAAAATCTTCAGAAACGCGCAGTGGTTGCTGCGGTGCTCGGGCACGTTGACCACGGCAAGACCAGTCTGCTGGACAAAATCCGCTCAACTCATATAGCAGCCGGCGAAGCAGGCGGCATTACGCAGCATATCGGGGCCTCTGAAGTTACCTGGGACAACAAAACAGTAACTTTTCTGGATACTCCCGGCCACGAAGCCTTTACAGCAATGCGTGCCAGAGGCGCCAATATGACAGACGTTGTTGTGTTAGTTGTTGCTGCTGATGATGGAGTGATGCCCCAGACAATCGAGGCGATAGCCCACAGCAGGGCAGCGCATGTGCCGATTATTGTGGCTTTGAATAAAATAGATTTGCCAGGCTGCGATATAAATCGTATCTACTCTCAACTGGCTGAGCAGGGGCTTACCCCCGCTGAATGGGGAGGCCAAACTGAAGTTGTCAAGACCAGCGCAGTTACCGGTGAGGGTATAAACGACTTGCTTGAATCTCTGGACTACGTGGCTGAATTACTTGAGCTTAAGGCTGACCCGACAATCCCTGCGACAGGATGGGTTATCGAGGCCAGACTCTCGGCAAAGAGCGGACCCGTGGCGACTCTGCTAATCAAGGAAGGCCGACTTAAAAAGAGCGATGTAGTCCTGGCCGGCAATGCCTTCGGCAGGGTAAAAATGTTGAAAAATAGCTACGGCAAAAACATAAGGATAGCTACAAGCTCTATGCCGGTCGAGATAACGGGCCTGAACGACGTCCCCCAGGCCGGTGACAGATTTTACACCCTCGATGACATCAACAGGGCCAAGGCCGCCGCTGAGGAAAACCAAATACGCTCAAGAGAAAGCTCTCTGGCCGAACGAACGCAGGTAACATTGGAAAATTTATTCAGCCAGATAGATGCAGGCAAAACAGAAGCCTTAAATCTTATCATCCGGGCCGATGTGCAGGGCTCGGTCGATGTCTTGAAAAAATATCTGTCCCAGATGAGCACCGAGGAAGTAAAGATTAATATTTTGCATGCCGCAACGGGCGGAATTACAGAAGGTGATGTTGTGCTTGCCGAGGCATCGAATGCTATCATTATCGGCTTTAATGTTGTCCCTGAAGAGCACGCCTCCAAGATTGCAGAAGCCAAAGGCGTTGAGATAAGGCTGTACAACATCATCTACCGTATAACCGAAGATTTAGAAAAATCAATGGTCGGTCTGCTTGAGCCGGAAGAAATAGAAAAGGCGGTAGGCCGAGTTACGGTAAGAAATACGTTTAAGATCTCCCGAATCGGTACGGTGGCCGGCTGCTATGTCAGCAGTGGATATGTAAGCAAGAATGCCAAGATGAGGCTGATACGTGACAACATTGTGCTCAAAGATAACCTCAGCGTAGAATCCCTCAAGCATTTCAAAGATGACGTTCGCGAGGTAAAGGCGGGCCTGGAGTGTGGGATTAAGATAGCAGGTTTCGATGATATTAAAATCGACGATGTTCTTGAGTTCTATGAAATTGTCAAAGTAGCCAGAACTCTTTGAGCTGGTAATTGGTAATTAGTAAGCGGTAACCACTTAGCCATTTAATCAATTACTAATTACCAATTGCCATTTACTATGTAATCAAACTATGGCGACTCGACGGCAGGAGAAAGTAGCCCGTGCGGTGAAAGAAGGCGTCAGCGACGCTATTGCTCACCATCTTAGCGACCCACGCATTGAGGGATTCGTGAGCGTTACGAGAGTGGAAATTGCAGCCGATTTGCGCAATGCCGATGTATATATCAGCATTTTCGGCAGGGACGAGCCGGCTCATAATAAAACTTTCGCGGCAATAACACACGCGAAAAGCCGAATACAATCTCTGGTAGCTGGCAAATTGCAGAGCAAATTCTGTCCCATATTACATTTTTACTTGGATGAGAAATTCAAAAAAACGTTAGAGACTATGAAACTGATAGACCAGGCAGTCGGTGAACTGGAAAAAGATGACCTGGAAGAAGATTTGAACGACGAAGAAGCGTGAGGCATAATACGAAATTCAAGCTCCCTCTGCTTCGGCGGGATTAAAATTGTGCCCGTGAAAACTAAATTGTGATATTCGGACCTTTACGCTGTCGGCACGAGGCTGATATGAAGAACAGCAAAGAGTATTCTCAAAAAATACAAATGTTGTACAGCTCACTGAGCCGGAAATATCCAAAAGTACAAAAAGTTATCCATAACGAACCAACGGACGCAATTGTTTATGCAATCATCAGCGCCGAATTGAGCGAGAAGGCAACAAATTCTGCGATTAAGAGATTCCGTGATTATTTCGTTGACCTGAACGATTTACGTGTTTCGCGAACAGAAGAAATAGTAGAAATGCTGGGTGAAGATACACCTGTTACAAGGAATATAGCCCTGACAATCACCAGTGTCCTAAGGGCTATATTCAACGAATATCATAAAGTGAGCTTGGAGGTGTTGAAAAAAATAGGCAAACGTCCCGCTCGACAGATTCTTGAGAAATTGGAAGGTACCAGCCGCTTCGTAGTCGATTATTGTATGCTCACGTCTCTGCAGGGCCACGCCATACCGCTTACCAAAAGAATGATAGAATATCTCATAAGCAACGAGCTGGTCTATCATAAAGCTGACCAGCAGCAAATAGGAGGCTTTTTAGCCAAGCAGATTTCAGCCGACAAAGGATATGAGTTTTATGCTCTTTTGCGGCGTGAAAGTGAAGCATGCGGGAACAAAGATAAGAAGAAAACGACTCGCAAAAAAAGGGCTGCAACTATCAAAAAGAAAACAAAGAAAAGAAAAAATAACTAAGACGAAGAAAAAGTAAAAAGTAAAACAATGTCAGAACGGATATTAAAATTGGGTATTCCCACAGGTAGTCTGCAAAAGGCAACGGTTGAACTTTTTAACAAGGCCGGATTCCACATTGTCGATTCCGAAAGGAGCTATTTGCCTCGTATAGACGATGAGCAAATCCGGCTTATTATGTTACGAGCACAGGAGATGGGCAGATACGTGGCCGATGGGGTTCTTGACGCAGGCATTACCGGCTACGACTGGATAACAGAGAATAACTGTGATGTGGTGGATGTCTGTGAGCTTGCCTACAGCAAAGCCACGAACAATCCTGCCAGATGGGTATTGGCTGTGCCTGACGAATCGCAGGTTAAAAGAGTGAAGGATTTGGCCGGCGGTATAGTCGCAACCGAGCTGGTTAATGTAACAAAAAAATACTTCGCAGATAAAGGTATCAACGTAAAGGTTGAATTTAGCTGGGGCGCTACTGAGGTAAAGGCCCGCCTGGTCGATGCAATAGTGGAGCTTACCGAGACCGGCGCATCACTGCGGGCAAACGAGCTGCGCATATTAGATACCGTGATAACTTCTTCGACAAGGTTTATCGCAAATAAGCAAGCCTGGGGAAATAAGTTCAAGCGGGAAAAAATAGAAAATATCGCCATACTGCTCAACGCAGCAATCGAAGCCGGCAGCAAAGTCGGCTTGAAAATGAATATAAAGAAGAACAACTTAGAGTCGATATTGAAGATTCTACCTGCTGAAAAAAGCCCAACCGTTTCGTCTCTGGCCGACCCGGATTACCTGGCGATAGAAGTGATTATCGACGACAAAATCGAACGTTCCTTAGTCCCCGCCTTGAAACGCGCAGGCGCAACAGGAATAATCACTTATCCCCTTAATAAAGTTATACACTAAATGAAGGGTCGTGCAGTGTGTTTACCTGTTAAAATGAACTTTTTAGGCAACATAAACGTATTAACTTAATTGATTTTAGATTATACGATACCTTTTGTAATAGAAATTAGCGAGGGCGAAACTATGAGTATAATAAATATTGTTTTTGGTGGACTAGGTGGGGCGATAATCACTGCCGTCGTTGCATACTACATTTATCTCAAAAGCAAAAAGCCACCTGGTGGGAAAGCCTATGAAATTCTGAAAGGGCTGGGCAAGATTTTGCAAGAACCGGAAGGAGAATACTATTTTACACGTTCGGCGGATGACAATTTTCAAGTTGCCAACCATATTTATAGTCACGCAGACGGACAAATAATTGCAACTGCGTTTCACGAAGATCCTTCGACTTATGGCGAGCAAGATTTAGTCAGATCTTTCAAATACGGTGGTTCACTATTTACGAGATTAACCTGTGAGGAAATATGCGGTTTAGAATCTGAAAAAAAAGCAAGAAAGCTTTTGTCTGATATACTTAAAGGTTCTACTTTTATTGTCATCCCTAAAGGAGAGGCTATTACCAGAATCGATGGGGTATTTTGTAGATTTAATGATAATACATATTTATCATTTGTTGCCTTCCGTCACCCTAAAGACCCAAGCAGGAATAAAGGGGTGATATTTAGAGACGGAATCGCCAAGAGTTTTTTTGAATATTATGAGGCTATAATAGAAAAGTATACAAAGCCCTAACTTGAGGTTTGTGCAAGTGTGTATTTATGATTAGCTTAACTCATCCAAATCGCCTTAAGGACAGGGGTTCTCAAAACGCAGAAATATTATAAAAGAGATTTTTGGGAAAGACAATTTTAATGTTTTAACTTCTCTATCGACTATTCGAAATCTGCTGAGGAGATTTTGTAGACCTACTTTGCTCTTGAGATATATGAGCCGTCTTCGGTGCTGATACGCACCACTTCGCCGACCTCGATAAAGGGCGGCACGCGAGTTTTTAGACCCGTCTCTAAAACAGCCTCTTTTAGCTGATTAGTTGCTGTGGCACCTTTGGGCACCGGCGTTGTCTCGGTGACAGTTAATTCAACCGCCTTCGGCAGTTCAATAGCCACAACATTTTCCTGGTGCAATAAGGCTGTCAAAGGCGTATTGGGCCTGAAGAATTTAATCGCTTCGCCAATCAAATCATCGCTGACAGTAATCTGGTCGTAGCTTTGGCTGTCCATAAAGATATGCCCGGTATTGTCGGAATAAAGATATTCCATTTCTCGCTTATCAAGAAATGTCTGCTCGATATCCTCGGTGGAGCGCAGACGTTTTTCGATTATTACTCTATCGGAGAACCGCCTGAGCTTGGCTTGCACAAATGCCCGCAGGTTTCCGGGCGTAACGTGTGTGGCTGCAACGCACACATACAATTGACCGTCCCGCGTAATTGCCATGCCTGGTCTCAAGTCGCTTGCTTTCATGTTAAGCTCCTGTTAAACTCTACCGCGTAATTAGAACCGCATAATTTCGGATTTATGACAGAATAGGTGCGACGCTATCTATCTAAATTATCTATCGGTAAATTTGTATTACAAAATAAGTATCTGTTTTTCAAAGCCTGTCAAGTGGCAATTTGGACTGGCTGTGGGAGAAAAGTCCCGCGGAGCTGTTTTAGATTTGGCAGATTAGAAAATTCCCAGGAGGGTATAGCGCTCAAATCCCTAAAGTAGGTTTATTTATTGGAGCAATTTGTAGTTACGAATTGAGTGTACAGCCAGGTCGTAAAAATGTTTTTTGCCTGTTCATTTGTCTTTTTAACATCGTCGTAGATTATATTACATCGCAGGAAAATAACGCAGACAGCAGGATATCCGCAGCCCAAAGCTATCCACATACTGTAATTGTGTGCTCACTGCCAGAAATGACACGCGGCGGAAAAAGTTCAGTGAAGCAGGTAAATAGCCGAAATAAAGGTTGGAAGTTACAAGGTTTGACTGTAAAATAGATTATAAATCAATGGGTTTAGTTAGGAGAGATGCGATGAAGCGATATATTTTAAGTATGGTGTTGGCAGTCATATTTGTGCCCGCGCTCGCGGTCGCTCAGGAGGAAAGGCCGGAGAATATCGAGTTCCAGATGGAGATGCGACAAAGGGAAATGGAGCTGCAGCAGCAAGAAGCCCAAATGGATATCGAGCGGAGGATGCAGGAGCTCAAACTGGAGAAGCACAAGATGGACCTGGAACGTGAAAAGCCGAAGGACATCGATATCCAGATGGAAACGCGTGGAAGGGAAATGAAACTGCAACATCAAAAAGCCCAGATGGACATTGAGCGGAGAATGCAGGAGCTTGAGCTGGAGAAACGCAAGATTGAGCTGGAGAATATGCAAAGACCGAGAGAGCATCCAGGCCGTGAGGAGGACGACAATGATGAGATTGGGCTGCATTTATTACTGCTGCTGGTTCTGGTTGTTCATATCCTTTGTGCGGTTTGGGTGTATCAGGATATACGCCAGCGTACCGGCGGGTCCGGTATATGGATTGTGATTGCGCTTTTGACCGGGCTGCTCGGGACATTAGTCTATGCTGTCGTTCGAATCGGCGAAATCCCAAAAAGCAAGGCGTGAGCAACAATAATTATTTTCGCTACAAGCGGAAATGCAATGTTGATTTCGCCACAAGCCGGGCTTCGTTATTGACTATTATTTTAAGACTGGCGCGCCAAGACTTTCAGCCGGTGGCAGGGCTAAAAGAAAAAGTCCTATGGACTCCTTTCAGCGGATATTTTTGCCCTGCCGCCGGCTAAGGGCGGAAAAAGTCCGCATGGTTTAGATATGGATATCTATAATCTTGTCAGCTTCGCAGGGATATTTGTCCTGGTCGGCTTTACGTGGATTCTGTCGGCTGATAAAAAAAATATGAACTGGAGGGTTATCATCTGGGGGATTGGCCTGCAAATAATAATTGCCCTGTTCATATTCATTGTTCCCGCAGGCTCAAAATTATTCCTGTTCGTCAATGACATAGTAGTAAGCATTCTGGATTCCGCCTCGGCCGGCGCAAAGTTTGTGTTCGGAAGATTAGCCCTTGCCCCGGGCCAGACGAGCGAAACAGGAGAGGAGTCACTCGGATTTATTCTGGCTTTTCAGGCGTTCCCTACGATTATCTTCTTCTCGGCTCTCATTGCGATTCTATATTATTTCGGCATAATGCCTTTAGTCATAAGGGGCTTTGCTTATGTATTTACAAAGCTGATGAGAATATCCGGCGCCGAATCTTTGGTTACCGCCAGCAATATTTTTATGGGAGTTGAGTCCAATCTCACCGTTAAGCCATACCTTAGCCGAATGACCGACTCTGAAATCTGCACTGTTTTGACCGCAGGAATGGCTACGGTTGCGTCTAATGTATTAGCGCTTTATGTGTTTAGTTTGAAAGCTCAATTTCCTGCAATTGCAGGTCATTTGGTTTCAGCTTCTTTGCTTTCTGCTCCGGCGGCGCTTGTTATGTCAAAAGTTATTTTCCCCGAGAAGCAAAGCCCTGAAACATTAGGCATAAATGTTCGTCCATTTTATGAAAAGGAGAAAAGCCTCTTCGAAGCGATTATTAACGGTGCCAATTCAGGCGCTCAGATGATTGTCGGAATTGTGGCGCTGCTTATAGCGGTCTTAGGTCTGGTTGCGTTAGCTGACCTTTTATTGTCCGCTGTAGGCGCAAAGATAAATTTACTTTTCGGCATCGAATTTCAATGGACCTTGAAGAACATTTTCGGTTATATCTTTTATCCCTTTACGTTAGTATTAGGCATCCCTCCATCCGATGCGGGGACGGTTTCCAAAATTATCGGTGAGCGTTTGATTGTTACCGAAGTCGTGGCTTACAAGGATTTGGCAGCAGCTTTAGAGAATAATTTATTGCAGTACAAACGTTCGGCTGTAATTACCACGTATGCGTTATGCGGTTTTGCTCACCTCGCCTCGATGGCTATCTTCGTCGGTGGTATCAGCGCACTGGCCCCCGACAGAGTCCGTAATATAGGAATGGTCGCTCTTCGTGCATTATTGGCGGCAACGTTAGCCTGTTTTTTAACCGCCTGTGTCGCAGGAACCTTCTTTACTGAAGGCTCGATTCTTTTGGGCAAATAATTATGTTCTTAAAATATTTGAAGGACTGCCGGGAATTTGTAGCTGGTGATGATTCAATTCTGCGTGAGCTTTTGCATCCTCAGAAGGCAGATTTGAAAATCCATTATAGCTTAGCCCACGCGGAGGTCAGAGTCGGCCAAACAACCAAACCACATAAACTCCAGGCCGCCGAAGTTTACTACATAATAGCCGGACAAGGCCTGATGCATATAGATGAAGAATCTTTCGAAGTCGGTCCTGATTGTGCTGTTTACATCCCGCCGCAAGCGCTCCAATATATCGAAAACACAGGAAATTCCAATTTGAGATTCTTGTGCATAGTTGACCCCGCCTGGCGAAAAGAAGATGAGGAGATTTTGACAGGTAATATTTAGCCCCCACCCCGCGCGGTGGGGGTTTTTCTTTTCTTTTGTCCTTTTTACCCACCCCGCGCGGTGGGGGTCACTTATCCAGGAACGTAGGGGCGGTTCGCGACTTGTGCCACAGGTAACCATCCTAACTTCGAAATTCAACATTCCTTGTTCGCTATTCAATATTCTTTTCCCCCTTTTTCTTTCCAATCTTCTAATTCTCTAATTCACTAATTCTCTATAATCCTGCTACCCTGCTTTCCTGATAACCTCCACCCTGATTTCCTGTTTTCCTGATAACCTAACTAACCAATTCTCTAATCCTCTTCATCCTGAGCAAGGTCGAAATGGTAGGGTAGGGCTTGCCCCACCATTATTTCTGTTCTGGCAAAGTGTGCTTTCCCCCCTAACCAGTAATGTAGGGTGGGCTTTAGCCCACCGACCAAAGCTCACACAAAATACAATCAAATTATTGCTCTTTCAAGTGAAAATTTGCGATTCAATAAGTGGTTTCTTTCTGACTTAGGCAACGTTTTACTCAACCGTTACCCTATACCCCTACCCATTGTCAAGACAAAAAACAGGCATATTTAAGGTGGATTCTTCGCCGTATGTTAAAGCAGTTGGGACGAAGGGAGCCCGAAGGGCAACCGGAGTACCAACTGCTACGCCATACA